>Ga0351857_1152_pt1 | contig 14766 bp, 7 predicted proteins | sample BONcelHFGM3001D9_FD_206801 | JGI IMG/M metagenome (GOLD analysis project Ga0351857, IMG submission 206801) | Enriched cells from coal bed in the Powder River Basin, Montana, United States - BONCAT cells FGM rep2 HSBNCT.FGM.300.1.D9 ... | reverse complement strand
AGGATTTTGGGTGTGGAATATCAGAGCTAAATGTGGATAACGCAGGAGTATGCGGAGAATGGGACGAAGACGGATGAGAAGGATTGTTGAGGATACTTCATGTTAACAGTAATTGCTCGATTTATTGTTAATTTGATATACAAAGTGAACGGAACAGTCAGTGCTTATGCAAAGAAGAATCCAGGTGACGACATCGTGTTTGCTGGCGCAGCAAAAGGCGTCATATACGAAATAAGTTCAGATGTTGAAAGAAGCGTGAAATGGGTTACAGCAAGACGAGCAGTATTATTACTTACAAAGCAAGCAATTATTCATGGAAATCTGAGAATTAGCCTGAAAGATGTAAAGCAAGCAGAAATAATTCTCTTCAATAGCTTCTTGACTAAAGGAATGGTTCTTCGCATTAATACGACTGATGAGAAACAACATCAATTTGGCATTACTTTCGACGAGTCTTTATTGAACCAGAAATCCCTTGAGTTAACAGTATCCAATGAAAAAGTTAAACACTCTCCGTTAAGCATTCTTGCAAGGATTTTACTTGTCGTAATTATAGTCAGAGAAATATATCTGCGATTCATTGTTTGGACAAACTAGGGACAGGCACCAATACTGTTCACTTAAGCTAAAAATAGGGACGCTTACCATTTAAATAAATTCACTCAACAGTTATTTTTTAATGTGATATAATGCATTCAGTATAACAGCAATGAACACAACGTGACATGCCGACAAAGGGGCGAAAAGGCGCATAAAACGGTAAGCGTCCCTATTTTTTTTGATAGATTATAAAATCTCACTATTATTATTGACAAAACTATTATTGTTGACCATATTAGTAACATATTAATTGATTTAACTATTTTATTCATTAATTACACTCCGCTCCTGCATCAAGGCAATTCCATTTCTCAGGATGATTTCTGTCGTATTCACCTTTGAAAAGATAGTCCAAACCCACGTCCGATAAAGGCGATGCATTTCTAGTTCTATCCCTAGCATTCGACATCATTAATTGAACATTCAAAATATCTTCACTTTGAACACAGGATTTTTTTCCTCCACAAAATATATCTAGAATGGAATTACAGGGACAGATAGCGTAATTCCTATATAATATCATTTTTCATAAGCACATTTCTTGATTTTTTATGGTATCTGTCCCTGTATTTTGTACTTATGAGATTAAACAAGGTATAAATCATCAAAATTAATGCCCTCCAATGCCGAGGAAGAACCTTCTTGCGGAGCGGGTATTTCTCTCTCCTCACCTTCGCCAAATCCAAATGTATATGTATAGATTCCATCTTGATACTTTATGAACATTGGAAGAAGCGCATCTTCCATCTTTTCCTTATTAATCATTTTTGCGTCTTTTTCAAGCAACGGTTTCAGATCTACATAAAGCAACCTTGTCATCCGTTCTACTTGGCCGGCTAACCACCCCTCACGAGGTTTTTCTCCGCAAGCAGCATGATATCCGATAAATTTAAGATATGTCCTCAGCGCTGCAGGATAGTGCCGTTTAATTACGTTCGTGGCAATTTGTTCCCACATTCTTTTTTCAAACGGTTCGCGATAACCCACTTTATATTCGTATACATGAACCATTCCATGTATTAAATCTAAAACATACTGATATGTGTCAGTTGATTTTTCGAGATATGAAAGCTGTTCAAATGCTTTATACAAAGCGGCTGCGACACCCGCATTTATTGTTATTTCTGAATTGAAATCAGCTTTTAGAGTTGATTTCTCTTTCTCGACCACTAATTGGTTTAGTTCCTCTCGATATGCTAAAAAAACATAATTATGCCCCAAAAAATGGGCGATTACATGCAACGCCCAAAACTCATCTTTCATGCTATATTGGACGTTAACACCTTGTTTCTCCTCCGTAGCTATTCGATGGCATAAATCACCAAAAATATTGCTAAGATAATATAATCCATTATTTATATACCGTGGGTTGACATCACCTGTTTTCAAATATGTGATAATTGCTCGTGAAAGCGCTTCAATAAAAACCTCAATGCCTGATACATCGAGAGTTTTTCTCATTTTAAAATCTAAGGTCGGATATTCAAATAAGTCATAATTACTCAAAATCACTGGTGAATCAAAAATGCTGTCGTAGATGGAATAAGAAAGAGCGAGTCCGCCTTGTTCTAAGTGGTTATATAAAAACGAATCTTTATCGTAAAATAAATTTTGAACAATTTTGGGTATTCCAATACTGCATATGTGTCTGTTTATTTTGTGTTTCTCAACAGACAAAAGAACAAACTGGAGTGCATCTAGTCTTTTTGTTGTCAAAATCTTTACAACAGTTTTGTCGCTAAGTATTACATCAAGAATTTCCCGCGCGTATTGACTTGTTTTGGGTTGATTATTGCCGCACTGCGCTGCTGCACAGATATTGTCAAAATTGTTAAGAAGTACCTCTAAAGCAGCGTTTGTACTGGCATCGGTAGTTTTTGAAATCTCTTGAACCATTACCAAATAAAAGTTCTCAGCCGTTTTTTCTTCAAACAAGCCTTTTGGCCTTGTAGAAAAATACAACAAGGATAAGGGAGAAGCGATAAAAAAAACATACGCAGAAATCTCGTAAGTCAACGGATTATCTAAGGGGAAAGGGAAGCAGTTAAAAGAACATTCAGAAATAAGAACTCCTACAAGTGTTAACAATAGACCCATTGAACCAAGAATCCAAAAGAAATTCCTTTGCCATCGATGCCTTATTCGTAAAATAAGATCCCATTCAGGTTTGCGAAGCTGATACACAGCAAAAATCAACCCGAAAGCGGCTAGTGCGCCGCCTAAATCAAGATAGACTAGTGAATTGGTAGGTTGCATAATCTTGCTCTTCTTACAATTTTAAGATTTGTGCCAGCCGCCGTTTGTTATGCGCCTCGCGGCCCCGAAAACAGAGGATAACAGGGACAGTCACCGTTATTTGTGCGCCTTGAAATAAGGGACCGCTGCCGTTTGTTGCGCGATTCGCGACCGCGAAAACAGGGGACAGGCGCGCTGAGGAACGCGTTGCCAGTCCCTGTGTTTCGCTGCATTTTTGTCCTCATATTTTACCAACCCTGTTTTTCCAATGTTTGCATTTTACCACAGTGCTTTGCTTTTCAGCATTACTATTTTGATTTTTATTTTGAGGATGCGCGAGGTGCGGGCATCATGCCCGCAAATTTGTTGCACGAGGCGCAGTGCTGTGCGGTGCGGGCGGGACGCCCGCGCTCCCGGGGCAAGGCGGGGATTTGCAGGGGGCTGGGTGCATAGAACGGGGGGCTGTTCTTAACAGGATGGGCAGGATGGACAGGATAAGGCGCGGCATACGCCGCGCCCTGAAAAGACGTCTCCGCGACTCGGCGCCTCCGCGGTGTCCTTTATGGGTTTGTGGCGCCAGGGAGTTGTGGGTGCTGCTGAGGGAGTGTGTTTGGAACAGGATGGGCAGGATAGGCAGGATAGGCAGGATAAGGCGCGGCATACGCCGCGCCCTGAAAAGACGTCTCCGCGTTTCCGCGCCTCCGCGGTGTCCTGTTTGGGTATGTGGCGGCAGGGAGTTGGGTGCTGCTGAGGATTGTTGTTCCTAACAGGATGGGCAGGTTAGGCAGGATGTGGGGCGCTGCCGCGCCCGGAAAAGACTACTCCGCGTTTCCGCGTCTCCGCGGTGTCCTTTGCTTTGCTTCACTTTAAATAAAATCTCCCCAATATATATACCCTGAAAAAGTGTCTCATTATTGAAATCAAAAATACGATTTGCACACCCCTTTTTTGCGTAGGCGGCAAATTTTTCTGAAATTATTTCTCCCTTTATTTATGCGGATTTTCACGATTTTTAGCCAATTCGCGCGCCGCGCCATGTCCGCTTTTTAGTGTCTCATTTTTTTATACCCCACAAACAAAAGCAGGAACCAGGACAAAAGCAAAGGATAAAGGCAAATGATGACAAGATTGACGCAGAGGTACGCTGAGTACCGCAGAGGGTCGCTGAGGAAAAGCGTTTTGCATTATGGGCCGCTTGTCGGCCCATTCATAAAACAGTCTTTACCCTGTGTCCTCAGCGCGCCTCTGCGCTCCTCTGCGTTAATTCTTTGCCTTGGTTTTACGTCTTACAAGAGCCCGAAATATTGCACGAGGAAAGGATAAAGACAGATGATGAAAAGATTGACGCAGAGGTACGCGGAGTACCGCAGAGGGTCGCTGAGGAAAAGCGTTTTGCATTATGGGCCGCTTGTCGGCCCATTCATAAAACAGTCTTTACCCTGTGTCCTCCGCGCGACTCTGCGCGCCTCTGCGTTAATCCTTTGCCTTTGCTTTTTCTCTTTTTTACATTTCTGCGCCACATGGCGCTTCTCATATATTTATTGCCTCATCCACGCCACAAGTCCCGGACATCTCCGGGCGCGCGGGGGAGGCGGGGATACGGCCGCTACGCCGGGGATTCCGGTGCGCGGTTCTTCTGCGGCATTCAAACGCGTCCAAAGTGCGCCAGCCGCGGCGCACGCTGAATTTGTTTTGCCCCCCGGCCAATTCGATGCGATCTCCTTCCGCATGGCTTCACCCGGCGGGCCTGGGCGCCGGGGTTTTACTAAACCCCCGATTTGTGTTTTTTTTTCGGGAAGGAGGTGGGCCTCACGCCGGCCTGTAATGCGGCTGGGCCGCTGTGTACGTCCGGGCGTAATAAAGTGCGCGGGTGATGACGCGTAAAACTGCCAGTGAGGCGCACCCGCAGGCACAGCGCCGAAGTAATACCCTTGATGAGACGGGCGGGCCGCAGAATTTTTGCAGCGCCGCACGCCGTTACAACTTCGACGTAGCTTTTCGACAATTCGTGAATCCGTGTCCCCGCCTCCCCGGCGTCGCGCCGTGGATGAGGAAATGATAAGGCAAGGGCAAAGGCAAAAGCAAAGGCTAATGCAAGAGCTTAAGTGCGTCTCCGACGGCTCAAGGAAACCTTTTGGAAAAGGTTTCCTTGAGAATCCTTCCAAAACTTTTTGGCGGGCCATTGCGCGGCAAAATGCGTGCCGCGCAATGGCCTCAATTATGGGAGGAGGTTTGAAACGATATGGATAAGACGAACCGGATGATGGTGCGGCCTGTTTTGAAGGCGGCCTTCCCATTGCGGCCTACGCGCGCCTTTGCGATCCTCTGCGCTAATCCTTTGTTTTCTTGCCTCTGGGACGGTTATGATGGATAAAGTTTCTTCGGTTAAAAATCATTCCCAGAAAAAAACCGGCCCCTGTTGCGGGGGGCCGGTTTGTTGTGTTTATGTGTTGGTGTCTGTGCCTGTTGGGTTACTTGTCCTGCAGGGAGATTTCCTCGGCCATGACGTTGACCATGAGCGGGTCTTTGATGCCGAGCAGGGACTGGGTGTAGATGTTCCATGCGCCCACGCCCTGAGAGTACTGCAGGTTCTGGAAGATATCGAAGTAGAGCTTGCAGAAGTCGTAGTCTCCGGTGGGGGCCTTGGTCCAGGGTTCGTAGCGGTCCGAGCACGCGGCGGTCATGTTGGAGCGCCGGATGCGGTTGAGGACCACGTTGTAGCCGGTGGCGTTGAAGCTGTCCTTGTCGGACGCGGCGCTCTGGGTCATTTCGCAGTCGCGCGTGCGGAACAGGTCCACGGTGCGGTCATTGGGATTTTCGTACAGGGCCGGGGCCAGGGAGCAGTTCTTGCGGAAGTGCTGATTGTCACCCTTTGCGATAACATCGAAGCCCAGGGGGTCGATGAGCAGTTCCACGGCCAGGCGGGCCTGCAGGTCCTTTTTGTCTTTCTTGCCGTTGCCCTGGGTGTCGATTTGCATGGCGCGCAGGCGGCCGTAGAGGTTCCACACTTCGGGCTGGTACAGGACGACCTGCTCGGGCAGGCCCGCGGGGTCTGTGGTGGCTGTGAGTGCGGGCGCCTGGGCGGGCGCGCCTTTCTGGAGTGCATTATGGTATTTCAGTGTATACACGATGGCGATTTCACCCAGCACCGGTTCGGTCTGGTCGATGTACGCGGCGCCGGGCATTTTGATGGCCTTGGACCAGGCGCGGCTGCCGAATGTGCCGATGTTGATATCGAGGTTGAAGGACTGTGTGCCGAGTGCTTTTTCGGGTTTGGCGGGGTCCATGAGAAGCATGGTGACGCGCGAGGCCGTGCCGTCGTCATTCATGTCCACGCCGGTGACGCGGCCGTAGTGGCGCGTGAATGTGGCGATGGGAATGCGGGGCGCGTGTTCGCGGTGGGACATGTCCACTTCGAGGTAGCCGAGCAGTTTGTTGCTGCCGTTGGGCTTGATGCACTCAGCCGTGTCCGCGTCGCGGCCGGGCACGCACAGGGCCTGGACTTTGGATTGCTCGGGCGGGATGCGCAGGTACAGGGTGAAGGAATCCTCTTTGGGAGACCAGGATTTTTCATCGTCTTTGACATCGTCGGCGTCAATCATGATGTTGCTGTAATCCAGGGTGAGTTCGGCGATGCGTTTGCGCAGGGTGGCGTCCCAGCCGTCGGCTGTGGCGGTCTGAATCAGGGGTTCCACGCGCGCGGGATTTTCCATATAAGTGCGCTGGTGCCAGGTGATATAATCCACGACCTGCTGGATGCGGGAGCGCACCTGGGCTTTTTCGTCCTGGACCACGTTGAGGTAGCACAGGCGGCGGGTGTTGAGCTTGTCGCCGGTGTAGAGGTTCAGGAACTCGTCGGTGGAGATTTCGCGAACTTCGGCCACGTCGTCGCCGTTCCAGCAGTCGCGCACATAGAGGTAGGCCAGGTTGTCAATAAGATACGTGTCGCCTTTTTTCACGGCCAGGGTGCGGTCCGCGCCGTTCACGGCGTCGATGGTGCCGCTGGCGTCCCACATGCCCGGGCACGAGCGTTCGTTCCAGTTGCCGATAAAGAACTTGGAGAGAATGGCCACGGCCTCGGAGCGGTCGATGTAGCGGTCGGGTTTGAGGCGGATATCGGTGATGCCGCTGCGGGGGTCGAGCTTGCCCGCGGCGTCGGCGGTGGCGCCGGTGCGGGAATCGATGAGGCCCTCGCGCATGGCCACGGCGATGAAGCCGGGGTAGAGCTGCGCGGCGTCCACGTCTTCGCGGCGGTCCACGTCGCCAGCGGTGAGGCTCACGTCGCTGAACCGGGTGTACTGCTGGTTGAGTTCCAGGGCGCGGTCCACGATGCCGGCGTAGTACTTGAAGTTATCCAGGGACTGGTTTACGCCCGGGCCGCAGTAGTAATTGTCGAACGAGTATTTGGCGTCGTTGGAGTTTTTATCGCTGGCCATGTAGTCCACCAGGGCCACGAACGAGGCGATAAATTCTTCGCGGGTCACATACTTGTCGGGGAATGCGCGGCGGTCTTCGCCCAGGTCTTCGAGGGGATTGATGCTGCGGTCCACGTCTTTCCATTCATAGTCCACGCCCGAAACTTCGGTGCGGGCTTTTTCCTTCTTGTCCTTCTTTTTATCTTTCTTATCTTTACTGTCTTTACTGTCTTCCTTTTTGCCTTCCTTTTTACTGTCCTTCTTGCCCTTGTCGCCGGGGGCCGGGGCTTCTTCTTTGATGGCGGCGCGCATGCCCTGGAGGGTGTGCACGTGCTCGAAAATGGCGCGGTCCACGACTTCTTCCATATACATGAAGGACGGGTGCAGGGCGCGCACGTCGTCGTACAGTGTGGGCTCGTTGGTGCGCTGGTACAGCACTTCCTCACGGTTGATGTACGGGCCGTGGGGGATGTTTTCGCCGTCCACCACCACCTTGGTGTTCACATCGGCCTCCAGGGTGAAGGGGCCGCCGCCCTGCTGCACGGAGTTGAGCAGGCGGGCGAAGATCACGACCAGGTCGGCGCGCGTAAGCGAGTCCTTGAACCAGGAGCGCATGATGGGATCCTCATGCACATCGGGGCCGTAGTTCTTGGTCACGAATTTTTCGATGGCGCGCTCCATGTCGAAACGCTCGCCGCTGTGCCACCACATGTTGTCCTGGGCGCACAAGTGGTTATTGGATTGCCAGTTGGCCCAGGGGAAGCGCTTGCTGGCGTTCATGGTGGGCGAGTTGCCAAACCACGACACGCACTGATCCGTGGACGTGGCCGGGCTGCCGTCGTCGCACTTGTCGTCCCAGATCTCGCAGCCCAGTCCCTGGATGTCGCTGAAATAGACATGGTTGGGAATTTCCTTGGGCGTGTCTTTGGCCGCAGTGCGCGTGGCCGGCGCCATGATCAGGGCCAGCAAAAATGCGCTGAACACGCAGGTCATGATTCGTTCTGTCCCATATTTAAACATGAGTTTTCACCGCCTGTGAGTCGGTTTGTGTCCGTATTGTCGAAAACCGGAACGGATTATAACACAACTGTTTAATAATGACAACAGTCACGCAACAGCATTTATTTAGTATCCATGGGGGTTTTTAAATTTTGCGCAAAATTGAAAATCATAAATCATTCCGCGGGCGCGGGCGCAGGGCCGTGGTGGTAGCGGTACAGGGTGTAGTGGCCCGAGGAGATCACCGGGTCGAACCAATCATCCAGGCCCAGAGATTCCGGGGGCATGTATTCGGTGTCCAGGAGCAGGAAGGAAAGATTGTACCGCATGAAGAACTCCTCCACGCGGCGGCGCAGCACGGGCGAAAACTCCTCGAGGCGCGCGAACCCGCCTCCGTGCCCGCCCCAGAACACTTTCTTGCCCGTTTCAAGCACCACGCGGTCGCACACGTGCGGGGGCAGAATCAGCACGCCGTCCTCGGGCGCCTGGCGCAGGGCGTCGAGCACCGGGCCCAGGCCGCGCTCGGCCGGCGGCGCCTGGGACAATTCCTTGTAAAGACGCGCCACCTGGCGCGCATTCAGCGCCAGGGCCGCGGCAAACAAGGGCAGCAGCCACCACGGCGCACCCCAGCCCAGCGCGCCCACGGTGAGGTAAATCATGGGGAACGCCGCCATTTTTTCGTAACGCACCTCCGCGCCCATGAACCGCAACTGCGGCACAAACGCAGTGAGCGCGGCCCACAAATACGTGAGCGCGGCCCACGCCGCCAGCAGGCGCTCGAACTCGGTCCACCACGCGAACTCGCGCCACGCAACAATCAAAAACACGGGCAGAAGATAGTTGCGCGCAAGCAACTGCGCCGCGCCCCCGGCCAGTCCCCGCACCGGGTTCAGCGCCACGTGCCGCACAGCCGCCGCAGCCGCGCCCACAGCCGCATCACGCGAATACGCCGGCGAGCCATACACCATGTGCGCGCCCATGTGCTTCCAGTTGCGCCGCCGGAATTCCAACCACTGAATGTTGCCCCGGAAAACTTTGAGGTAAAACCCCGCGGACAGCACCAGGGCCGCACCAAACACCAGGCCCAGCAGCCCCACAGGCGACCACGACTGGCGCCACACCGCAAGTCCCAGCACCGTGAACACAAACGCGTGCGCACTGCGCCGGTGGGACAAAAACATGGCCGCACCGGCCACGGCAACCGCCACTGCGGGCCACACGCCCCCGCTCAGCAGGCACTGGATCGTCAACAGCATGCACAGCACAAGCAGGGTGTTTCCCAGAATGCGCCGGTTCAGCGCCGAGCACGTGCGCACCAGGGCCGGCGCAAAAGCCCACGCCAGCATCGCGCACAAAACCTGCAACACCGAACTGCTGTGCGCCCACAACAGACACCCCAGGCCCGCGCCCACACCCGCGTCAAGCACCGGGTTCACAAGCCAGGGCCAGCGCCACGCCACTGCCTTGGGCAGCAGAGACAACAACACAGGAAACCCCGGCGGCATGCACTGCTCGCCCGTATCCAACATGTAATTATCCACAAAAACCGGCAGGCGGCGCTGCTTCTTGAGCGCACGTACAAGCACCAGCTCATAGAACGCATCATCCCGCGCACCGCGCACGCCCAGCCTGGGACGCGCACGCACCAGCAGGCCCAGGCCAAAACCCGCGCAGATTATCAATGCATAAAAAACTGTGCCGCTCATAAATATTTGCCCGCCGTTTCGCAGCCTCTCGCGCGCCGTAATCATGCTATTATAGCCAAAACCCGCCCCGCCTGCATACGCCCGGGCTTACATTCCTGCTCTGCCCTGTGATATCATTGGGCATATCGACCGGCGGAAATCAACACCCGCACCGGCCGCGGACACACGGGAAAGGAACGAATTAATGAGCAAACCAGACCCCAAACCCCAAAAAATAAACTTCCGGCGCATCCACGCCATACCCCATTTCCACTTTGATTTGGAATGGTGGAAAACCGAACAGGGCTACGCGCGCGATGTGGCGAAAATCCTTGACGCGGCCATGGACATGCTCGCCCAGCACCCGGAATTCACTTTCGTGCTGGACCAGGCCACGGCCATAAAACCCTGGTGGGACGCGCACCCCGAACAGCATGACGCTCTGCGCGCGCTCATCGCCGCAAATCGTGTGGAGTGCGTGGGCGGAACCTGGGCCGCGCCCGATGAAAACATCCCCACAGGCGAAGCCCTTATCCGCAATTTCCTCAGGGGCCGCGCGTTCTTTAAAAACGAGTTGGAAACGGGTGTAAAAACAGCATGGGAAATCGACGAATTCGGCCACCCCGAGCAGATGCCGCAGATCCTCGCCGGGTGCGGATTCTCGCAATTCGTTTTCGCGCGCGGCGTGCCCATGGACCAGCACACCAAACACCCCACAGAATTCATATGGCAGGCGCCGGACGGCGCCGGCATTTTGACCCACTGGCTGTCCGCCCACTATATCGGACTTGCCCCCTTGTTTAACCCGTTTCTAAACCGTTTATCGTTCGTGCGCGAACTGCATGCGCGCATGGCGCTCCAGGCGGTCCAGGCCCAGTCAGATCACATGTTCCTGCCCCTGGGCACGGATTTCCAGGTCCCGGACAGCATATGGCTAAATTTTATTAATGAATGGAACGGGTATGAAACGGCTAAGATAATGTTCAGCCTGCCGCAGAATTTCTTTGATTCCGTTCAAGACGCGGCTCGCGATTCCCTGCCGCGCATTGCCGGGGAATTCAATCCCATACTCACGGGCTGCTACGAATCACGCGAAAAAATCAAACGTGGATGCCGCTTGAGCCAGCACCGCATCATCGAGGCCGAAAAGCTCGCCGCCATTTGCTACGCCAACGCATGGATGCCCTGGCCGACCAGAAAATTCCAGATTGCATGGGACAATATCCTCAAAAACGATTTCCACGACACTATCTGCGGCACAGGCACAGACGCTGTGTACCGCGATTCCCTGCAACGCTATGACACGGCTCTGAGCCATATCAACACCATCCGCGCCCAGGCTCTGGACGCAATTGCGATAAATGCCGACACCACAGGCGCGGGCCGCCCCGTGATTGTGTTCAATTCCCTGAACCACGAGCGCACGGAAACCGTGTGCGTGCAAATGGATGAGAAACATATAGACGGTTTAAAAACGGGTAAGATAAAGCACTTCGCCGCATTCGACCCCAGCGGCGGATCTGTGCCCTGCCAGGTTTGCGGCCAGAATATTATGTTCCAGGCAACCGTTCCCTCCATGGGATACACGGTGCTGCATATTGCGCCCATAAAGAAAAAGGTTTTTAAACAATTCGGCAATCCATTCCTGGCCAAAAATCTCACATTTGAAAACAAATTCGTTCGCATTGCCCTGGAACCGCGCACCGGCGGGCTCGCGTCCCTGTTCGATATCAAAGCCGGGCGCGAAACCCTGGATGTCACTGATAAACGCTTTTCAAACGGGTTAGTAGTTGAAGAGGACGCAGGCAACCTGTGGACCGTGCAAAAAACCGGGCGGGTATGGTGCGACAGGGATTTCCCGGCCCCGGACATCCGCGTGCTGGAAACAGGTCCCGTGCGACTGGTTGTGGAAGTCAGCGGCGCGCACCGGGACATGCACGTGCGGCGGCGCATCATTCTGCACGCGCACAGCGCGCGCGTGGATTTTGTCACGCACATAGACTTCCAGGGCCGCGACCTGCGCGTGAAAGCGCATTTCAGCGCAGCCAACACGCGCCGCACCGTATTCGAAACCCCGTTCTGCGCCACCGAGCGCGGACCCGGGCACCACTGCGCACAGAACTGGGTGGACATGGAATCCGACACCGGCGGCCTTGCCGTATTCAACTCCGGCAACCCGGGCCACGATGTGCAGGGCAACAGCCTGGACCTGGTGCTCATGCGCAGCCTGTCCGTGTTCCCGGTTGAAAAAATCGCGCGTTTCGTAAAAAGCAACCTGCCCGCGCTGCGGCGCGCCCTGCGCAAAGCGTGGCGCCACACCGTGCAGGGCCTGGGCGTGTCTTTGGGCGAATGGGACCTGTACGACTTCCACGGACTGCTCCTGCGCGAGTGGTCCAGCGCGGGACCGCCCGCGGACGCTCAGGCCGGGATCAACATCATGGACCACATCCGGCCCCTGCTCACGCCGGACGAGCCAGCGGACTGCTGGGAGCGCGGCGCACACACATTCCGCTACGCTGCCCTGCCCCACGCGCGCGGGTTCCGCCGCGCATCCCTGCCCCTGCAAGCCCTGGCATTCAATACGCCGCTCGCAGCCATTCCCGTAAAAAAATCAAAAGGCGCCCTGCCCGCGCGCCACAGTTTCCTGAGCACGGGCCCGGACCAGGCCGTGCTGCTCACCGCACTCAAAAAATCCGAAAACAGCCCCGGGCTCGCGGCCCGCGTATACGACGCCCACGGTCGGGGCGCAGCCGTGAAATTCCGCACCACCCTGCCCCTGGGCCGTGCGCGCCCCGCAAACATGATCGAAGAGCCGCAAACCGCGGAGAGCAGCAACAAAGCCCGAGCAAAAGCAGATCTGGCCCCCTGGCGCATCCAGACATATCTCATGAAAACCAATGGCGCGCATGCAAAACGTGTCACTGAAAATAGACACTCATAAAGCCACACGGTCCCGGCAGAGTATAAAAAACAGGGATACAGACAATTGAAAAGCAGGCCCGACAAAACATGGCGATGATATGCGTGATAATAACAACAATGAACATAATAAATATTCGGTCTGTCGTTGTATGAATCAGGTGTCCCTGTATTTCAAAAAGGACACCGCGCAACGCCAAAAAGCAATCCAGATGTGGTAGAATACAATCAAAGTATAAACTGGGCGGTAGAATATGGGGATTAAAAATGCAGCGAAACACAGGGACTGGCAACGCGTTCCACAGCGTGCCTGTCCACTGTTTTTGCGTTCACGAGGCGCACAACAAACGGTAACCGCACATAATTCAACAATTGCTAATCGGCACACTATAGAAGAAGGGCGTAAAACGGTAAGCGTCCCTGTTTTTCTGAACAGGCACGGCGCTTGTTATCTGTGGCAGACGATGATTTGCGATTGCGTATTCTGCTGGCACTTGGGTATGGATTGCGTGCGGCTGAAATCTACAACTTGAAACGGACGGATGTGAATTACGCGAGCTGTCAGATATCGGTTCACAGGCTCAAGAAAAGACGGCGCGTGGCAACAATATTAACACTGCCAGGGCACTTGCTGGATATGTTGAAATTGGTAGCGGAAAACAACCACAAGCGGCATGACCATGTGTTCGCCCATGAAACTTGCAGCGGACGATTCAGGCAAGCACTGATGAAGGCAGACATTGACCCAACGGTGAGATTTCACGACTTGAGGCACACGGCAGCAAGCTGGCTATTAAGCAACGGATTGAACCTGGAGCAGATACGAATTTTTCTTGGACACGGAGACATTGCTACTACTCAGCGATATCTGCACGTGGCGGACAAGGAGGTTGCGGAGGCAGGGCAGGAACTTTTGCGGAGGCTGATGTGAGACTACCTGGACACAGAAATATCTCAGGCGCAGGTATTCCGGACGGTTGCTGGATGGAGTATAATTGAGGCGAATACTTTGATATATCTGCTTGTAAAATGATTTGATTTACGAATAACAGTTCAAATTATGGGATATCAAATGAGCGGACAATATAACATTTCATATCTTGATTATCTGAAACGCGTTGATTTAAAGAAGCTAATTGAATTCAATACATTCATCAATGAAGAGAAAAAAAGGGAGTTTCCTGTAGACACTCATTGCCTATATTGTGATATTGAGCTTGTCGCAGGTGAAGCACTAAGATTAAATGATGGCAAATATATTTGCGAAAATTGTCTGGATAAGATTCAATCAATTAGATATCCAGATAAATACCAACAATTATACGAAGCATATTTATTAAAATCTGAAGCAAGACGGATTGCTCATGACGAATTGATGAGGCATAGCGATACTCTAATTGACAACCACTTATCGACTCAGAATATTAGGGCACTTAATAAATACTTACAGCAAATTAGTTCGATTATTGGCATATTGATGTTTAGCATACTAATTGTGCTGATATATTTTAGCAACAAGTTCACTCCAATACTGGCACTCTTATTAATAGTTGGCGTTTTATCATTAATTAGGTATTTTGTGCAGCTTAAATTAAATCAAAATAAGAGATACAATAATGAGCTAAAAGAACAAGAGCGAGTGCAATTAGATGCGTGGTGCAATAGAAATCCTCAGCCAGATAAACCTATTCTTTTGGAATTTTGCGACCCAAATGCACAATTATCTGCCAAGGATAAGAAAATATTACGCATTTTTGACTATTGGCCTGGATACCCACCTTATTGGAATTATTTAAGATTAAGTGTATTAAACAGTGACGACAATAGATGTCAAATCAGTGGTTGTCCAAGCAGAACTGGACTTCACATCCATCACATCCATCCTATTTCACAAGGAGGAAGTCATAAGCCTG
>Ga0351857_1151_pt1 | contig 14776 bp, 11 predicted proteins | sample BONcelHFGM3001D9_FD_206801 | JGI IMG/M metagenome (GOLD analysis project Ga0351857, IMG submission 206801) | Enriched cells from coal bed in the Powder River Basin, Montana, United States - BONCAT cells FGM rep2 HSBNCT.FGM.300.1.D9 ... | reverse complement strand
CTGATTTCACATTTAATTAACTAAGGAGGAAACCATGAAGAAGTTAGTAATGTTTTTAGTGGTGTTGGCAATGGTTGTCGTACCGTTTGCTGGCTGCGGTCAGCAGACTCAGCCGGAAACACCAGCAGCAACCGAGGCTCCCGCATCGGAAGCGCCGGTTGAAGAGCCAGCAACAGAAGAGCCGGTCGAGGCTCCTGCCGCCAAGCTCGGCGTCATACTGGTGCATGACGAGAATTCCGGATATGATGCTGCTCACATTAACGGTGTCCGCAATGCGGCTGCCACTGTAGGCTTCACCGATGACCAGATCATCTGGAAGTACAACATCGCTGAAGACGAAACCTGTTACGATACGGCAACCGACCTTGTCGAACAGGGCTGCACCTACATTATCTCGGATAGCTTTAACCACCAAAGCTATATGCAGCAGGCAGCTGATGAAAATCCGGAAGTGACATTTATTGCGATGACAGGCGTCAACGCGGCTCCGTCGGGTTTGCCAAATCTGAAGAATGCGTTCAACATGACCTTTGAATCCCGCTATGTGTCGGGCGTTGTCGCCGGCATGAAGCTTGCGGAACTTGTTAAAGACGGCAAGGTCGCTGACAAGAATAAGGATGCAGACGGCAACATCAAGCTTGGTTATGTCGGCGCGTATCCGTACGACGAAGTGGTCTCCGGGTACACCGGCTTCTATCTCGGTGTTAAGTCCATCGTCAGCAACGTTGTGATGGATGTATCCTACACCAACTCATGGTATGACCCGACTGCTGAGGCTGAAGCGGCCAATGCGCTTGTTGCGTCCGGCGCTATCATTATCAGCCAGCACGCTGACTCCACCGGCGCTCCTTCTGCCTGCCAGGCACTGCTCGACAGCGGCACCACCGTTTACAGCGTGGGCTACAACGTCGACATGCTCTCCGTTGCGCCAACCGCCGCGCTGACCAGCTGCCAGAACAATTGGAGCGTTTACTACACCTATGTGCTCAATTGCATCAAGAACGGTGAAGAAATTGTGACCGACTGGGCAAAAGGTTATAGCGAAGGCGCTGTGATGATCTCCGCGCTGGGCGAAAGCTGCGCTGCCGGAACAGCCGAAAAGGTTGCGGAAGTTGAAGCTGCACTGAAGGACGGAAGCCTCAAGGTGTTCGACATCAATACGTTCACTGTAGGCGGCCAGAAGATCACGACTGCTCCGGCTCTTGACACCGACGGCGACTTTATACCCGATAGCGGTGAAGCCATCGTTGATGGTGCGTTCGCTGAGTCCACACTGCGCAGTGCACCATACTTTGGTCTGCGTATAGACGGAATCAAAGAACTCAACTAATTACGATCTGTTTATAGATGGAAAGAGCCACAACAGTGGCTCTTTCCATACTTTTCTAAGGGGGTAATCCACTATGCAAAGCGCAAAAGCGTCCATCTGCATGCGCGACATTACCAAAACTTTCGGTGCAACTGTGGCTAATAACCGGGTCTGCCTAGATATACACAGAGGAGAGATCCTTGCCTTGCTTGGAGAGAATGGCAGCGGCAAAACAACGCTGATGAACATGCTCTCCGGTATCTATTATCCGGATGCCGGGCATATTTCTGTTGAGGGATGCGAAGTATCCATCCGAAGCCCTAAGGACGCTTTTGATCTGGGCATCGGAATGATACACCAGCACTTTAAGCTTGTGGATGTACTGACCGCGGCGGAGAACATCATTTTGGGTATGCCGGGTAAAGGCCGTCTCGATATGAAGGCTGTAAGCGACAAGATTCGCAAAATATGCGCGATGTATGGTTTTGATGTGGATCCGGATGCGAAGATATATGATATGTCCGTTTCCCAGAAGCAGACTGTGGAAATTGTTAAGGTACTTTACCGTGGTGCGGAGATTCTGATTCTGGACGAACCCACCGCCGTCCTGACCCCCCAGGAGACAGATAAACTGTTCACTGTATTGCGAAACATGCGAAACGACGGCAAAGCGATCGTTATCATTACGCACAAACTGCATGAAGTGGAGGACATATCGGACCGTGTGGTGGTCCTGCGTCGCGGTGAATTCGTAGGCAGTATGGAGACGAAAAACACGAATGCTGCGGACATGACCAACATGATGGTCGGACGTGCCGTCTCTCTGAACATTGACCGGCCCGAGCCCAAAGACCCGGAGCTGCGCATTGTCGTGGAAGGGCTGACGGTACGGGATAAGGACGGGGTAACAAAACTCGATGATGTATCATTCGTTGTGAATTCAGGCGAGATACTGGGAATAGCGGGTATATCAGGCTGCGGCCAGAAAGAGTTGCTTGAGTCCATTGCGGGTCTGCAGCCCCATGAAAAGGGGAGTATCAAATACATAGATCCGGCCACGGGTAAGGAGATAGAACTGATCGGCAAGGATCCGCGTGAGATTTTTGCTATGGGTGTACAGCTGTCCTTCGTGCCTGAAGACAGACTGGGTATGGGTCTCGTTGGCAGCATGGACATAACGGATAATATGATGCTCCGCTCATTCCGCCATGGGAAATCCTTTTTTGCTGACAGGAAAACGCCACGCAACCTGGCTGAACGCGTTGTTAATGATTTATCGGTGAACACACCAGGGCTATCCACCCCGGTGCGCAGACTGTCAGGTGGAAACGTTCAAAAGGTACTGGTTGGGCGTGAGATTGCCTCCGCGCCAACTGTTCTGATGACGGCTTACGCAGTGCGCGGTCTGGACATCAATTCGTCTTACACCATTTATGATCTGATCAACCAGCAGAAGGAAAAAGGTGTCGCCGTCATTTTCGTCGGGGAAGACCTGGATGTGCTGCTGGAGTTCTGTGACCGGATTCTGGTGCTCTGCGGCGGAAAAGTCAGCGGTATTGTCCCAGGCAGAGGAGCGGATAAAAATGAGGTTGGCATGATGATGACCAAACTGGGAGGAGAACAATGAACCAACATAAAAAAGTACCCTTTATGCGCATCGTCAAGCGTGACTCGATATCGCTCTGGCACGGGTGGAGTATCCGTCTTGCCGGGCTTGTACTGGCGCTGGCAGTCAGCGCGGTCGTCATATACGCCATTGTCAAACTGAACCCGCTCAAGGTTTACAGCGCCATGTTTGAGGGCAACTTTGGTTCTGAAAAACGCTTTTGGGTGACACTCCGCGATTTGGTGATGCTGCTGTGCATCGGCATCGGATTGGCGCCTGCATTCAAAATGCGTTTTTGGAACATCGGCGCGGAGGGGCAGATTTTGGCGGGAGGCATCGCGACTGCTGCAGTGATGATCTATTTCGGCAAGTCGATGCCGACATGGACGCTGCTGCTTGTATCTATTGCCGCAAGCTGTATAGCTGGTGCTCTGTGGGGGTTTATACCCGCAGTATTCAAAGCGCGTTTTGGGACGAACGAAACGCTGTTTACACTGATGATGAACTATGTTGCCATCCAGCTGACCTCGTTTTGCGTCGCTCTATGGGAGAACCCATTCGGATCAAACTCTGTGGGCATCATCAATCAACAGACGAAGGCCGGCTGGTTTCCGCCCGTATTCGGGCAGCAATATATGCTGAATGTGATCATTGTTCTGGCGCTCACGGTTATCATGTTTGTCTATCTGCGCTACTCCAAGCAAGGCTACGAGATCGCGGTTGTCGGCGAATCCGAGCGCACGGCCCGTTATATCGGTTTAAATGTGAAAAAAGTCATAATCCGGACTATGATGATTTCTGGCGCTATATGCGGTCTGGCGGGATATATCGCGGTTGCGGGCGCATCCCATACGATTTCAACGAGTACAGCCGGCGGAAGCGGCTTTACGGCCATCATCGTGGCCTGGCTGGCCAAGTTCAATACTTTTACGATGATACTCGTTGCGGCCTTGCTGGTTTTCATGGAAAAAGGAGCGATTCAAATTGCTTCGCAGTTTAATCTGAACGATTACGCATCACAGATGATAACGGGTATTATTCTGTTCTTCATTCTTGGCAGCGAGTTCTTCACCAACTACCGGTTGGTTTTCCGCGGAAAGGAGGCAAACTGATATGGATCAAATTTTGTCCTTGCTTCAGGCTGCTATTGTGTTCGGCACGGTGATACTTTTTGGTTCCATGGGCGAGATCCTGACGGAGAAATCAGGCAACCTTAATCTGGGTGTTCCGGGTATCATGTACCTTGGGGGTATTGCAGGCCTTGCCAGCTCCTTCTGGTATGAGTCGAGCACTGCGACGCCGATACCCTTGGTTGGCCTGCTGATCGCCCTCATCAGCGCGCTGGCCGCTGCCACACTGGGCGGGCTCATTTACAGCTTCCTGACCATATCGCTGCGCGCCAACCAGAACGTTACGGGTCTGACTTTGACCATTTTCGGCGCTGGCGTAGCAAATTTTTTCGGTGGCGCAATGAATAGTATGGCTGGTGGCGTCGGTCAGATTTCCGTTGCTGCAACGAGCGGTGCATTCCGTACAACACTGCCCTTCCTCTCAGGGGTAGGCGTCCTTTCTGCGCTTGGCTTCATGGTCTATCTGGCTGTCATACTGGCCTTTATCACAAGCTGGTTCCTGAACAGAACGCGAAAGGGTCTCAATCTGCGCGCGGTTGGTGAAAACCCAGGTACGGCGGATGCTGCCGGCATCAACGTGACCAAATACAAATATTTGTCCACCTGCATCGGCGCGGCCATCACCGGATTGGGCGGCCTGTACTACGTCATGGACTACATTAAGGGAACTTGGGCGAATGACGGCGGCATTGAAAAACTTGGCTGGCTGGCTGTTGCACTCGTGATTTTCGCCCGCTGGAAGCCCAGACACGCGATATGGGCTTCATATCGGCAACATTTTTGCCTTCAAGAAATATCTCACCTTCAGTCAGATAGACCATGAAGCCAAGCCCAGACACGCGATATGGGCTTCATATCGGCAACATTTTTGCCTTCAAGAAATATCTCACCTTCAGTCAGAGTTTCAAAACCCGCCAAAAGGCGCAGCGTCGTCGTTTTCCCACATCCTGAAGGACCGCTTATTTGTGTCGATCTGATATGGTTGATACATTACTCACTGACTTTTACATTCTATAACAAACAGAGTGTATTTTTCAATATGTAAGATTAAAAAAATTTTAATATTCAGCCAAAATTATTAGAAATATATTCAGCAAGGGTTTATAGTTTAGACTAATTGTGATAGCATATCGATAAATTATTCAAAATTACTCCAATAAGGCTGGTAAGCAATAATGAATAAAGCTCTGCAAAAAAAGCTAATCGACGTTGCTGCAGGCCGAGTACTTGCCGACTTGGTTATCAAAGGCTGTATGGTTATAGACGTTTACAATGCCGCAGTCATCAAGGGCGATATTGCAATATGTGAAGGCCTGATAGCCGGCGTTGGCCAGTATTCTGGCTGCAGAGAAATCGATGCGAATGGATTGTTCGCTGCTCCAGGTTTTATTGACAGCCACATCCATATCGAATCATCGTACGTGAGTCCTGAAGAGTTGGGCAGACTCATCGTTCCTCACGGAACAACGACAATTATCGCAGACCCGCATGAAATAACCAACGTTTGCGGCCTCTCAGGTTTGGAATATATGATTGAAGCCTCAAAGGGTAGCGTTTTGGATATCAAATGGATGCTGCCGTCCTGCGTCCCTTCGACACCTTTTGAACATTCGGGAGCAACTGTTGCTGCGGAAGACATGGAGCCGATTATTGGCCGCAGTGAAATACTGGGGCTCGGCGAGTTTATGAATTTTCCTGGAGTTGTCAGCGCTGACAAAAGCGTTCTGGATAAGCTGGAATTGGCCATGAGATTTGGAAAACCCGTCGATGGACACAGTCCGGGTTTAGCCGGCAATGACCTCAACGCTTACATATCCGCCGGCATCCATACTGACCATGAATGCTCCACTGTTGATGAAATGCAGGATCGGATTTCCCGCGGCATTTATGTCCTGATGCGTCAGGGCTCAACATGCCATAACCTTCTTGATCTGCTCAAAGGGGTGACACAGCAGAACAGCCGTCGCTGCCTTCTTTGTTCTGACGATTGTCAGGCCAAAACGATTCTAAACGAAGGGCATATCGATCATCACCTCCGCCTCTGTACCGGTGCGGGTATCCATCCCGTCATGGCGATACAAATGGCCACCCTGAATGCTGCCGAATGCTATGGCTTGAAAGATAGAGGAGCCATCGCTCCGGGCTTGAGAGCGGATATTGTGCTTTTGGATAACCTCACTGATTTTAATGTTAAAAAGGTCATTGTCGCGGGACAGGAAGCGGCTTCCGAAGGAAATTACTTGTTGCCCGTCGTCCAGCATGATATGACGGCAACAATGGGAAGTTTCCATATTAAAAATTTCTCCAAAGATAAGCTGAGGCTGACGGTACATTCAGACAAGGCCCATGTCATCACGGTTATCCCCGGCGGGGTAGTTACCCGTAAAGAAACGGCGATTATCAAAAGAGATAAAGCGAACAATTTTGTATATGATCCGGAAAAGGACATTGTCAAGATCGCAGTTGTCGAGCGCCATCACGAAACCGGAAATGTGGCCGTTGCACTGCTTAAAGGATACGGTATGAAGAGAGGTGCAATCGCTGTTTCGATCGCACACGATTCACATAACATTATTGTCGTGGGCGTCAGTGACGACGAAATGGCCTTTGCAGTACAGCAGCTGATCGTTCAGGACGGTGGCATTGTGATCGTTCAAGATCACAATATACTCGAAGGTTTGCCGATGCCTATCGCCGGTCTGATGAGCGACCAATCCGGTTTTTGGGTTGAAGAAAAGCTGTCACGCATTCATCATTTGGCGGTCAATTCGCTTGGTGTTCACTCTGAATTGGAGCCGGTGATGTTGCTTTGTTTTATGGCGTTGCCTGTCATTCCCGAGATAAAATTAACGGATATGGGGTTGTTTGACGTTGAGAAATTTGATTTCATATCGATTGAAGCTTAGAAGGCTTACTTTGCCCGGTTTAAGCCGCCATGTATTCGCGCAAGCCAATTTTCTTCAGCTTGCTTATGTTTTTGTATCCCATCGTTCAACATTTAATTCTATATATACAGTCAATTATTAATGTTATCCATTTGGGAACTGTTCAAAGCCTCTGTTCAATTCACTGAAATTAAAAATAGAGGCTATGCCCTTATACAGAGCATAGCCTCTCAGTCGCCTGTTGATTTGTTGTCTACTTATACCAGCCAATAGGTCCGGTCTCCAGCGCAATGTTGACTTGCTTGGTCTCGCGATACTCTTCCAGACCGTTGACCGACAGCTCACGGCCGATGCCGCTCATCTTATAGCCGCCCCACGGTGCCTGATTGAATGTCGGCTGGCAGCAGTTGATCCAGAGTATGCCTGCACGGATCTCTTTCATCACGCGGATCGCCCTCGCGCTGTCACGGGTGCACACCGCGCCGGCCAGACCGTACTCAGTATCATTAGCCATCGCGATGGCTTCAGCTTCCGTGCTGAACGGAATGATGCTGCACACCGGCCCGAATATCTCTTCCCGCACAATCGTCATGTCCTGCGTGCAGTTGTCGAATATGGTCGGTTTTACGTAGAAGCCCTTCGCGCACTCGCCTTCAGTATACCGGCAGCCACCCGAAACCAGCGTCGCGCCCTCGGCCTTGCCCTTCTCGATGTATCCCAGCACGTCGATCATCTGCGCTTCGGATACCAGCGGGCCTATGTCCGGATTGTCCATACCATTGCCGATGGTCATCAGTTCAACTTTGGCCTTCAGCTTCGCCACGAACTCCTCATGAATCGTATCCTGCACGTAAATTCTGGCGCAGGCGGAGCAGACCTGCCCCTGATTGAAGAACGTTCCGACCATGGCCCATTCCAGCGCGCCTTCCATGTCGCAGTCTTCAAATATGATGTTGGGCGACTTGCCACCCAGCTCCAGACCGATTTTCTTTAAGTTGCCCACAGCGTCCGCCATGATGGACTGCCCGACCTTTGTTGAGCCGGTAAACGTCACCATGTCCACATCCATGCTGGCCGCTATCGTGTGCCCCACAGCGCGGCCAGCGCCCAGCACCAGATTGACGCTACCCTTGGGCAGGCCCGCTTCTTCGAATATCTCAAAGAGCTTGATAGTGGACAGCGGGCAGTTCGAGCTCGGCTTGAACACGATGCTGTTACCCGCGGCTATGCCGGGTGCCAGCTTCCATGTAGACATCAACAGCGGGTAGTTCCACGGCGTGATCTGCCCGACGACGCCCACCGGCTCGGTTATCGTGTACGAGTGCATCGGACCAAAGCCGTTGTTCACCTCATACGTGACGCCGCTCGGAGCTGTGATCAGACCCGCGTAATAACGGAAGCAATGGATCGCGTCATCCACATCCCCTTCAGATTCCCTCAGCGGCTTGCCGTTATCCAGCGTATCCAGCTTCACCAGCTCATCCCGGTATTTGTCCATCAGGCTGGCAATGTCGAGCATCATGTCCGACCGGGCCTGACCGTTGGTGTCCCGCCACTCCCTCGTCTCGTAGAACGACCGTTTAGCGGCCGCGATGGCCTTTTTAGTGTCCTCCTCGTTGCTGTCGGTGGTTAAAGCGAGCACCTCCTGATTGGCCGGGTTGATGACTGGCTGGGATTTGCCGGTAACGGATTCCACCCATTCTCCATCAATGAAGTTTTTCTTTAATACCATAACAAACTCCTTTCTGGCTCGTAAACTTTTTACGAAACGATAAACTTCTGACCTAAAGACCCATTTCAGCCTTTGTGGCCGCCAGCGCTTCATCCATACGCGCCAATACCTGTTCCAGATTCTCGTAAGAGATGATTGCCGCGGGCTCAAAGCGCAGGCACTTGGAGTTGACCAGCGTACCCGCTGTGAGTACACGTCTGGCGAACATGCCCTTGGCCACAGAATACCCAACCTCGTTTTCGTGAAACTCCATCGCGAGCATCAGGCCGACGCCGCGCACGTCCTCGACGAGTTCAGGATATTTCTCCCACAGCTTTACCAGACCTTTTTTTAAATACTCGCCCTTCTCCGCCGACTGCTTCGGGATATCGTGATCCAACATGTACTTGATGGTCGCCAGCGCCGCCGAGCAAGCCAGCGGGTTTCCGCCAAAAGTGGGCGAGCCTAGCAGCCACGGGTTTTCCACCAGCTGCTCCACCCACATGTGCGGACGGCAGATAATGCCGGTAATGGGCATGATACCGCCACCGAACGCCTTGCCGTACACCAATATGTCCGGCACCACGTCTTCTGTCTCGCAGCGGAACATCGCACCCGTTCTGCCCATGCCCGTCTGTATCTCGTCGAATATCAACGCTACGCCCGTCTCGTCGCAGATTTGGCGCACTTCCTTCAGATAACCCGCCGGTGGCACGATGATGCCTGCTTCTCCTTGAATGGGCTCCAGTATTACAGCGGCGACCTTCTCCCCCACCGCCTGCAGGTTTCGGATTGCCTTCCTCAAATCTTCGGCCACGCCATATTCAACGTGCTGCACCTGCTGGATCATCGGAGTGTAAGGCACGCGGTAGCCCGCCTTACCGCCCATCGATATCGCGCCCATGGACTTGCCGTGGAACGCGCCGACAGTGGATATAAACCAACTGCCGCCTGTCGCAACTCGTGCCAGCTTCAGCGCCATCTCCACTGCTTCCGCGCCGCCGTTGGTAAAGAAGCACTTTTCCAGATCGCCCGGCGTGATCTGCGACACCGCCTTGGCCAGATACCCTCTGAGCGGGTCCAGCAGTTCCTGAGAATGAAGGCACTGATGATCCATCTGTGCCTTCACCGTATTCAGAATCTCCTCGTTACGGTGGCCGCAGGTGTAGATGCCGAAGCCGCCGAGGCAGTCGATAAACTCCTCGCCGTACAGGCCGCAGCAATACTCGTCCCTGTCCTGCCACTCCACTGTCGCGCCGTTGGTGGATACCGACTTGCGGTATTTCAGCCAACCCGGGCTTACATACTTGTCGAAATATTCGACCGTTTCCTTCGTAACCGTTTGTTTCTGCTCATCCGTCAGCTCCTTGCTGTGGATAATATCCGTAATATAGTTTAAGTGCTTTAGTACATTTTCTTTATTTACCATTATTTCACCGTTTGCTTTCTTGAATCTGATCAATCATTTAAATGCTGAACATCTCGTTGAATATCTCATCCCGTTGATACTGCTCGTCATACTCTGAATCCTTTTCATAGATAGCTGCCGGGAATCCATAATCTCTCATCTTCAAAACAAACGGATCGGGATCGAAGACCTCAGGGCCTACAACGCCTGTCGTTCTCCAAACTCCATTCGCGATCAGGTCGAGCATCACCACCGGGCCCACCGCGGTCTGCGCCACAACTGAGGATGTACCAAAATTCTTGATGCACTCCTGATTGTCAGCGATCTGGTAGATGTAGGCCGAGCGGAAAAGTCCGTTTTTCTTGCCTGTTATCCATGTGCCGGCGCAGCCTTTGCCTTCCATGATCGACGCGGTTTCCAGCGGCGATGGCGCAACCACGCTCAAAAAGTCGCGCGGGGTGATCTCGGAGTTGCCAATCTTGATCTTCTTGTCGACTTTATCCATGCCAAGGGCCTCAAGGTTCTTGAGCATGGTGCGGAATTCCTTGGACAGCCCATACTTGAACGTGACACGCTTGCAGTCGATGTATTTGGGCATCAGAATGACTTCCTCGTGCTCAATGTTGACAACTTCCACGTTGCCGATGCCGCCGGGGAAGAAGAAGGTTTCCGGTTCGGAGAAGCATTCGGTGGTAAACCAGCCTCTCTCCTTTTCCCACACCAGCGGCGGGTTCAGGCACTCTTCGATCGTCGTCCATACGGAGAAACCGAAAGAGACATCCTTGCCGGGAATGGTATAGTTATCCCCGTCACGCACGTTGATTTCGTCGATCTCATCAAACAGATGCTTTTGCGCATATTTCGCAAACACGTCGGAGATTCCCGGTTCCACGCCGGAGCCGACCAGCGCCATGATCCCTTTTTTCTTCCACTTTTCATCTTGCTCAAACTGATAGTCGCCCAACTTGACATATGGCAGCTCGTACGGCTTTTCGGGGTGCCGCTGCGATAGCGTCATCGCGCAGTCCATGTAGCCCACGCCCGCCTCATATGCCGCATCAAAAATCGGCACATTGTGATTGGGATCCACCACATTGAGTACAAAGTTGATATTGTTCTGCTTGATGGTTTCGATGATATCTTCTTTGTTGTCAGCATTCAGCTTTACCGGGATAAAGCGTGGGTCTGCAACAGCTTCCGCGACGGCTTTTGCGCGCTCAAAGTTATAATCAGCGAGCACCATTCCGTCCAGCCATTGGCCGTTCAATTTTTCTCCTCTTTTAATCAGCATGGCGACTGACTGACCGACGCCGCCCATACCTATGACTAATAGTTTCATAATTCCTCCAATTTTTAATGATTTCTGATCAAGTCAACTTGATTTTTGAATCCTATTTAATTTTGGAATTATTACCTCCCTGCTTTTTTTCCAGTCTACTTTGAGCGCTGTTGGCAACAGCCATAATAATGACTGTTCCCAATATAACTAAAGTGGATAGTGCATTTACATCCGGAGAAACTCCTCTTTTCACCATTCCCAGTATCTTCAAGGGCAGCGTCGTGCTTCCTGGCCCTGAGGTGAAGAAACTGATGACCACATCGTCAAGCGACAGTGTGAGCGCCAGCATACCTCCTGCGATGATGCCCGGCATGATAGTGGGCAGAGTTACTCTCATAAATGTACGGAATTCATTTGCACCTAAATCTCTTGCAGCCTCTTCAATCGAGCGGTCAAAACCCGCTATTCGTGATCGAACGGTGATGGCTACAAAAGGCATAGAAAACGTAACATGTGAGAGAATGAGTGTCAGCAAGCCTGTTTTGATTTCAATAGACGAAAAGAACACAAGCAAAGCAATACCAAATACGATTTCCGGAATGGCAATAGGTATGTACAGCGAATTGGTGATAAGGCCCTTCAGCTTAAACTCAAACCGGGACAGGCCAACGGCACAAAGCGTACCTATAACTATGGAAACTGCAGTTGATACCACTGCAACAATCAACGTGTTTTGGAATGATTCCATGAGCGAGAGGTTATCAAACATCTTCATGTACCATTCAGCGGTAAAGCCTTCAAATTTAATGTTAATTTTCGATGTATTGAACGAGAAGACAATGACGACGATAATCGGCAGATACAGAAACAAATATACCAGACATGCGTAAAGCATGGAAACCGGGCGAAACGATTCTCCGTTTTTCTCTTTTTTCTTTATCGTCTTCATCATAATGCCTCCTTACGCCATGTCTTCCATACTGCCGACTTTTGTATACAGCTTGAGCAGTACTAAAGTGAGTATGATCAGGAATATTGACAACGCCGCGCCGAGCGGCCAGTTTCTGGCTGACAGGAATTGATTCTTTATGAGATTGCCTATATACATGGTTGACCCACCGCCCAGCATCTCAGAGATATAGAACAGGCCGAGCGATGGTATGAAGGTCTGAATGGAGCCCGCAAATATTCCCGGCATCGTTAATGGAAAGATGACTCTCAGAAATGTTCTGGGTTTGGTTGCCCCCAGGTCACTCGCCGCCTCCAGCAGCGATGTGTCCAGCTTTTCGATCGAGGAATACAGCGGCAGCACTGCAAACGGCAGAAGCTCATACACCATACCCAGTAATGTCGCGCCTTCGGTATACAATAATTCCAATGTCTTTGCCAAGTATGCGGCAGTGACGCTGTTTGACGAACTGTATGAGGTCCACGTCAAGGACGGCGGGAACCTGTCGATACCCGGCGGAGACCCAGATGGCATTACCTTCGGGTTCAACGTCTGGACTGTGCTCGACGAAGTAATGAATCCCAATGTGGAATATGACGCAGACAGAGGCGGGTTCATTGTAGACAAGCCGTTCGCCGGACAGGAAACTTTCTTGATGCCGGAGGGTGTGGGTGCGAACACGCTGGTTAAGGTTGAACATGAGGAAGTGGTGACGCTTCCCCGATATTTGAAGCAATACGGGCTTAAAAAAGCCACGTTCAAGATCGCTCTGGATGAGAACCTTATTACGGCGCTCAAGGTGCTGGATAAACTGGGGCTGAGGAGCATTCATCCGGTTAAGGTGGGGGATGTAAAAGTGGTTCCGCGGGATGTGGTGGCTGCCTGCGCACCGCAGCCTAAGGATATTGGCGACGAGATGAAGGGGATGATGCTGGTCGGCATCCACTGCATCGGCGTAAAAGACGGGAAACGCAAAGAGTGTTTTATATATCAACCTTTTGATAACCAGATGTCCATGGAGCAATGGGGATCGCAGGCTGTTGTGGCACAGACCGGATTCGGCGCCGCCCTTTCCATAGAACTTGTCGGCAGAGGCATATGGAAGGAAAGTGGTGTGTACTCACCGGAGCACTTCGATCCCAAGCCTTATCTTGAGCTGATGGATGAAAGCGGCTTTGTCTGGAAGGTGCTGGAGATATAGGTTCACACAAATCCATATATTAAGCAGTGTAAAAAGCAGACAAAGTCGTCAGCTGGATGGTTTTGTTTGCTTTTGCTTTTTGGGCACCGGGCCCAAGAATAAACTGTGTATAGAATAATATAAGTAAATATGAAGGGGAGGGTATTACCATGAAGAAAGTGTTAGCGGTTATTCTGTCGGGAGTATTTCTTCTGGCAATGGTGCTGAGCGGTTGCGGAGGCTCGCAGGCCGAGAAGAAGGAGCTGTATCTCTACAACTGGACAGAATATATGCCTCCGGCAGTATATGAGCTGTTCGAGGAAGAAACGGGCATACGTGTCATCGAGAGCACGTTCTCCTCAAACGAAGAAATGCTGGCGAAACTGGAGGCCGGCGGTACCGACCAATATGATTTGGTTGTCGCCAGCGGCTATGTAATCAATCTGATGAAAGAAAAGAACATGATCCAGAAGATCGACAAGACCAAGATCCAAAACTTCAAGAATATCTCTCCGGCCGTACTGGATACTGACGCGGACCCCGGCAACGAATATAGCATCCCTTACATGGCCACGGTGACCGTAATTGCGGTTAACGATGAAAAGTTGGCGGAGCTCGGCGTCAACATCACCAGCCTCAACGATCTGCTGAATCCCGCTTTTGAGAACAATCTGGTAGTGCTGGACGACTCCAGAGAGCTGGTTGGGGCAGCGCTCAAAGCAACGGGGCAGGATGTGGATACGAGGGATCAGGCGACAATCGAAGGCACGATTGACTGGCTTAGGGGGCTGAAGAAAAACGTGAAGGCATTCGACAGCGACAGCGCGAGAACGCTGCTGGCCACCAATGAAGTGGCGGCCGGCCTCGTGTACAACATCGATGCGGGGCAGGCGATCGCGGAGAATGATCAGATTTCTGTCGTCTACACCACTGAGCCCTGTGAAGCTGCTGTGGACAATTTCGTACTTACCTCAACGTCGAAGAACATAGAGAATGCCGAAGCATTCATTAATTTCATTCACCGCCCGGAGATTTACAAGATGATTCTGGACGAATTCCCCGGTGTATGCCTGAATGACGCCGCGAAAGAGCTGCTGGATTCCTCCTATTTTGACAATGCGGGCAGCAACATAAAGACTGACGAGCTGGAGAGAGCGCATTTCACACAGGATATCGGCGATGCGGCAGCCTATTATGATGAAGTTTTTACGAAAATGAAGTCAGAATAGAAGGTATTGATTATGAAAAAGATTGAGATTATCACAAGACCTGAAAAGCTGGACATTGTTAAGAAAATCCTCGCGCGTAACGAGTATTCT
>Ga0351857_1148_pt1 | contig 15144 bp, 20 predicted proteins | sample BONcelHFGM3001D9_FD_206801 | JGI IMG/M metagenome (GOLD analysis project Ga0351857, IMG submission 206801) | Enriched cells from coal bed in the Powder River Basin, Montana, United States - BONCAT cells FGM rep2 HSBNCT.FGM.300.1.D9 ... | reverse complement strand
CGGTGGCGGGCGGTGTGATCGGCGCTCTGGCTTTGCGGCGCGTGGGCGTGCGGTTGCTGAATAACATATTTACGGCGCTGATGCTGGCCTCCGGCATACGGATGCTGTTCTGATGATATATGCACTGTTCGGCGTGGTGTTCGGCATCGTGGGTGGCATGGGGCTGGGTGGCGGCATCGTGCTGATACCAGCGCTCACATTGCTGATGGGTGCGGAGCAGCACACGGCGCAGGGTATGACGCTGTTCGCCTACCTCCCGATGGCACTGGCCGCACTGGTGATGCACATACGCAACAAGCAGATACGCATCAAACCGGTTCTGTATCTCACCGGCTTTGGCTGCGTCGGCGGTGCCTTGGGATATTGGCTGGCGACCACCCTGGCGGGAGAAACACTGCGCATCATATTCGCGGTATTCCTGATTGGTGCGGGGCTGCTGCGCGCGTGGCGGCAGGAGATAAGCCCGCAGCTCAAAGAGCGCAGGGAGGCGTTAAACCATGGCGGCGATAACGGCAAAAGCCGCCAGTGACAGTACAGTATACAGGGACAACGTTGTGGATACGAAACCGTTCTCGCGATCATCTTCAACATATACCGGCAGCACATAGGGCGGCGGCAGCATGAACATCAGCACGAATGCCCACTTCAAGGCATCGCTCATCGGCATCAAAGCGCCCAGACCGAATATGACCGCTGCGCCGAGCAGCGCCATCACCGCAAAGCGTCCGAGGTCAGAAAATACCATAAAGCAACCGTGAAAGGCGGCAAATAGATGGATATCATATATGGCAGAAACGCAGTGAAAGCTGCGATACGCTCCGGACGGTCGATCGACAAGCTAATCGCGTCCAAGGAGCTGTCCGACCCCAGCGTGCGCGAGATACTCACCCTCGCAGCGCAGCAACACATTCCCATCGTCCGGGCGGACCGGCGCAAGCTGGACAGTATGACGATGCCCTTCGGCTTCGGCGGCAAGCCAGCCAACCATCAGGGCGTGTTGGCCGTCGCGCCCGCGCGGGACTACGACACTATTGAGGATATATATGCGCTCGCGGAAAAACGCGGAGAAGCGCCCTTCATCGTGCTGCTGGATGGCATCACCGACGAGGGGAACTTAGGGTCTATCATCCGCAGCGCCGAGGTACTGGGCGCGCACGGCGTGATACTCGGAAAGCACCGCAGCGCGTCGCTCTCCGCCGTCGCTTCCAAGTCATCGTCGGGCGCGGCGGATCTGATCCCCATCGTCAAGGTCACCAACATCACTTCCACGATCGAAGAACTGAAGGAGAAGAATGTCTGGACAGTCGCGGCGGACCCGGAAGGCCAGAGCGCAGATGCCGTCGACATGAAGGGCGCAATCGCCATCGTGGTGGGTTCCGAGGGCGAGGGGCTCTCAAGGCTGGTATTGGAAAAGTGCGACTTCAAGGCGCGCATACCGATGAAGGGACAGACGGGCTCGCTCAACGCCGCAGTGGCCGCCGCAGTGCTGATGTATGAAAAGGTTCGGCAGGACGGCGCTACATGATCGTTGACGGCTACAATGTGATACACGCTTGGAATATCGACACCGCCAATCTGGCGGATGCCCGCACCGAACTGCTCAATACGCTGGATGATTACGCGGGCTTCTCCGGCGAGGATATCACAGTGGTTTTCGACGGTTACCGCAAACGCGGGGCCATGCACGAAGAGCGTTGCGGCCTCATCACCGTGGTCTACACCGCTTACGGCGTTACAGCGGATACGCATATTCAGCGAATCGCCCGTCAGAGCGAGCCGATGCTCAAGGTGGTCACCGCGGATTTTCTGGAACAGCTGTCCGTGTTCGGTTCCGGCGCGGTGCGCGTCACACCGGATGAGCTGAAAATACTGGTACGGCAAGCGCGGGAAAAGCATTTATCGCTGCTGCACCGCAGCACGCTGACCGGGGACGAACTCAAAAAACGCCTGTCGATCGACGCAATCACTGAATCCTGAAATTATTTCAAAATATTGTATCAGTTCCATACACACGTCGGCTTGACTGTCCTCATGCCAGCAGATATAATAAAATCCTAGCAACGGCGGTTGACAGGAGGACAGGCTTTGACCACTTATAACAAGTCTTCATTGGAAGAAACATATTTAAACTACGAGGACTTAGCCGATGAAGCCGTTGCCGAACTTGCGCGCGGCTATGACGGCGACGCACTTGAGTACCTGCTTAACAAATATAAAAATTTTGTACGCGCTAAAGCGCGTTCCTATTTTCTCATTGGTGCGGACAGAGAGGATATCGTTCAGGAGGGCATGATCGGTTTGTATAAAGCCGTACGTGATTTTCGTTCCTCCAAACTGACTTCTTTTCGCGCCTTTGCCGAGCTGTGTATCACACGGCAGATCATCACCGCCATCAAAACGGCTACACGCCAGAAGCACCGTCCGCTCAACTCCTATGTCTCGCTCAACAAGCCGGCTTACGACGAGGAGTCGGACCGCATGTTGATTGACGTGATATCGAGTTCCAAAATCTCCAACCCCGAGGATATCATCATCGGCCGTGAAGACTATTCAACCATCGAAACCAAAATGGGCAAGCTGCTCTCTCCGCTAGAGATGCAGGTGCTTAGAAAATACATCGAAGGCAAGTCGTATTTCGAGGTGGCCGATGAACTGAACCGCAGCGTCAAATCGGTGGACAATGCGCTTCAGCGCGTGAAAAACAAGCTGGAGAAGCTCATTTCCGACAACGACTGACCATTTTGCTTATGAACGGCTCAGACATGCCCCCTCACTGCCTGCATACTGTCGCTGGAAGAAGCGCTGCTGCAGGCTGAAGTCCGGCAATGCGCCGCACAGATAGAATCGCTGCTCTTTGGCGATTTTTTCGAATTCGGCAGTACAGGACGCGTATACCGTTATACGATACCACGCTTATCGCAACATAATAAACAGGAGGTAACAACATGTCGGCCCAGCTGGAAAAGATCATGGAACTGAGCGGCCTTATGCGGTATGGGGATATCGCTTACGGCAGCAAGAACGGCATTTATGTCAATGTCGTGTACAACAGGATGACTTGGAGCGCCAATGTCCACTTCTTCGTCGGCCGGGAGAGCGGCGTCAGCCTCGAGGAGATCAACCTCTTCCTGAAGGAAAACCGCAAAAAGTATCGTGCCAAGACAGCACAACTGAACGGCAGCGTCGTCTCTGTACTGCTCAATAGCGAGATCAAGCGCATCAAGCCAGAGGATGTTGCGGTGTTCGTTGACGAGGCGACGGCTTTCCTTACCGAAAAAGGTTACCGCTCGAGCTGTGCGGTCTGCGGTCAGGACAGCGGCGCAGGATACACCCTGCAGGGCGGCTTTGTCCAGCAGATGTGTGCCCCCTGCCACGAGAAGCTGGCCGCCGCCACCACGGAGATCAAGCGCGAGCGTGCAGAAACAGGCAGCTATCTGACCGGCCTCGTGGGCGCGGTGCTGGGCGGCATCATCGGCATCATACCGTGGGTTTTGATCGGCATGCTAGGCTATGTCGCAGCCATCAGCGGCTTTCTCATGGCGTTCCTGTCTTACAAGGGTTACTTGCTGCTGCGCGGCAAGCGCGGCCCCGGCATGATCTGGATTATGATCATTGTGCTCATCGTGTTCACCTACATCGCTGTGCTCACCAGCGAAGGCGTTGCCGCCTATCAGATGCTAACAGATGAAGGCTATATTATTACCGCTGCGGAGCTGACTCCGGTGGTCATCGCAGCGCCTTTTATGCCTGACAGCGGCCCGCTCTGGGGCAGCATTGCTCTCGGTTGGTTCTTCGCCGGGCTGGGCAGCTTCACCCTCCTGCGTAAGCTGAACAAGGAAGCCGTGGGCGCCGACCTCGCGGTCACACGCATCAGCAATAACCCGAATCAGTAACAATCGCTATAAACCAAACGCAGCAAACGCCGTATGGACAGAGAAATCCGTACGGCATTTTTGTATTGCCTATAAATAATATTCAGGTACCTTGATATTTTTCTCGAGCTGTGATACTGTTCTTAATAATTAGGTGCCTAATTAAATTCGGAAAGATATAAGGTTTCAATATGAGCCGAAAAAAAGATGCCGGGCGCTGCCCGCTGTGCGATAAGCACTGTCCCATAAAATCGCCGCGCTGCCGGAAAGGCGAGAAGTATGCCCGCAGTCTGCAAAAGGAGAACACCGCGCTGCCGGAACCGGTCTCGCCAAGCATCGAGGACGCGCTGCTGATGCAGTTGCGCCTTCTCAGCCGCAGCTTGCAGCGGCAGAACCCGCAGGGCAGCAGCCGGTGCCGCATATTGTCACTGCTTGCCCAGCGCGAACGGGTCGGCCAGCAGGAGCTCAAAGACCTGCTGGGCGTCAAGTCCGGCTCATTGAGCGAGCTGCTCGCCAAGCTGGAGAAGAAGGGCCTGATACGGCGCAAAAAGAACGAGATCGACAAGCGCAACCGCGATATCGTGCTGACGGAGGACGGTCGGGTGTGGCTCCGCGCCCACGAACCGGAATGCGCTGGCACCAACCAACTGTTCGCGACGCTGTCTGAGGACGAGAAAACGCAGCTGACCGCGCTGCTGAACAGGCTGCTGGCAGCGGACACACAAAACCTACTTAAATCCGAACTGGAGCCGCAGCCCACAGATGAAACCGAAAGCGGATGTGAGATGCAGCCGGAAGTCGACGCGTCTGAAACCGAAGAGGATGCTCTCTTCGGCGAGAATCCAGCCCAGAAAGTGAAACAGCCATAGAAGCTGACAAACCGCCAGCCGGAGAATGAAAAAGCAGCCGCTTGTGAAGCGGCACAGCTTGATGATAAACCCATTTCCAGGGGCACTGCCCCCGGACCTCCGCCACTTTTCTTGAAGAAAAGTGGGAAAAGACATATGAAAATGCCATGAATGGCATTTTCGATGGGATTCTCAAGGGATGAGTCCCTTGAGCGGTAGTGTGGAGGCCGAGCCTCCACGGTCTTAGACCTTTGTCAGCAGTCTGAGCCGCTTGTGAAGCGGCACTATATCACGAAACCGCCGCTAACGCCCAGCACCTGCCCCGTCACGAAAGCAGCCCTGTCGGACGCGAGGTAGTATATCGCATCGGCCACGTCGCGCGGAGAACCGATGACGCCCAGCGGCGTATCTTCCTTCAGCGTAGCGATCGCGTCTTCGTCCAGATGGGTCGTCATCGCGGTGGCGATCACGCCGGGCGCGACACAGTTCACACGCACGCCGGACGGCCCGACCTCCTTCGCGAGCGCCTTGGTCAGCCCGATGACGGCAGCCTTCGAGGCGCTGTAGTGCACCTCGCACGATGCGCCCACCTCGCCCCACATCGAGGACACGTTCACGATGCTGCCCGCCTTGCGCGATATCATGCCGGGCAGCACGGCCTGGCAGCAGTGGAACACGCCCTTCACGTTCACGTCGAACATATCGTCCCACTCCCGCGCGGTGATGTCGGTAAACAGCTTCTGCTGCGCGATGCCCACGCCACAGACCAGTGCGTCGATGCGGGTAAACGCGCGGCATACCTTCTCAGCCATCGCCTTCACCGCGTACGGATCGCGCACGTCCGCCTGCACCCGGATCGCACTGGTATGGCGGGCTTTGAGCTCGTCCACCAGCGACTGCGCGGCGGCTTCGCTGCTGTTGTAATGCACCGCCACGTTCCAGCCCTCCGTGGCAAAACGCTTGGCGGTCTCGCGGCCGATGCCCGTGGCCGCCCCGGTGATCAGCGCCGTCCGGCTCATGCGCTCCATCCTTTCAGTTCAGTTCGTCCAGCGTCAGCTCGAAGCTGGGAACGAACGTCTTCATGAAATAGTCCACCTCAGGGCGTTTCATATCGTCTATCGTCTTCTTCAGCGCCTTCTTGGCCTTGGCAAACTCGCTGTTGCCCGCAGACAGTTCCTCCACGCACTTGAGGTACGCACATATCTTGTCTGCCGCCTTCACGATGGCATGCGTCTCGTCGTCGTCCCGCTGCTTCACCAGTGGCGCAAACGCCTCGCGTAGTTCATCAGGCAGCATGCCCAGCAGCTTGTCCTCCGCCACGCGTTCAATCTGCTTGTAAGCATTCTTGATCTCGGGGTTGAAATATTTGATGGGCGTCGCGAGATCGCCCGTTATCACCTCGCCCGCCTCGTGGTATACCGCCAGCGCCATCACGCGCTCCGCATCCACGCTGCCGCCGAAGCGCGAATTTTTGATCAACGCCAGCGCGTGCGCGATCATCGCGGCCTGCAGCGAATGCTCCTGTATATTCTCTTCGCGCGTATTGCGCATCAGCCCCCACCGCTTGATGTGCTTCATCCGCGCCATATATCCAAAAAAATGGTACATACCCTCGCCTCCTGTTCCATCCATTCTAATACACGACAGCAGTCTTTGACAATGTGCTGCCGCAAATTCAGTAAACCTATTCAAGTTTACACTTATTTCACGTATTGTGAGACCATATGTCCGGTAAAAAGGTTATAATGGATAGTATTAAGATTGCGGTATTATTTCGATTCATCGGTTAATGATACCGTCGGCCTTTGTTTTATTTCTTCGGGGTTTGGCAATAATGCGGGAAAGGAGATGGACCTGCAATGGAGATACTCAGCAGCATCAATATCGTTACTCTGGTTATGGTTTGCCTGTTTGCAGTCCCGATTCTGTCCGGCATCATCTGGCCGCTGACCCATGACAGAGTACGCCGCTCTTTTTCATCGCTGCTGAACAGCCTGATACTGCTTGCATCCATCCTTTTGTCGGCCTGGCTCACCAGGGTGCTGCTCGCCAGCGAAACCGCACTTGCCTGGCTGTATCAGCTTGTTCCGGATATGCAAGGCATGCTGGAGTTCCACGCTTTCTGGGTATACCTTGGCGCTTTCCTGATGCTGACGTTTCTCATTGCCGCGCTACTGCATCTGCTGGCGCTGCCCTTCTATATATTCGCCCTGACGCCGGTGTCCAACATCATTGCGACCGCGATCTGTTCCTTGCGCGGCTTTGCCAGACGGGCCGTCAGCGCCCTGTGGAAGCTGCCCAAGTCCATATGGCTGGTGTTGCTTTTCACCATATTGCTGAATTTTTATACCAGCTATTTTAACAGCCCCTTCATGTCAGCGTACGCCAGCCAGTCCGCGCCGTATCAGCTCGTCCGGCAAAACGTTGTTCAGCCGCTGCTAAGCAACAGTACTATCAGAAACATACAGGTACTTTTCAGTGATTCGTTCAAAGTGGCGGAAACCGAAGTGCAGGAGTTGGCTGGAAAATATCTGGTCAGATATTTCAACGGTATGACGCTGGATGAAGCCACAGAGTCCAACTCTGAGATTGATGCCACCGCGAGGGAAATCGTCGGCGCTGAAACGGATGACCGGCAGAAAGCCTATCTGATCTATCTGTGGGTCTGCGAAAACCTCACCTACGACAACGAAAAAGCCGTCATGATCACCCAGGACCCCTCCGGAGTTTCCTCAGGAGCCATTGTCGCGTTCAATACCAGAACCGGCGTCTGCTTCGACTTCGCCTGCCTGTATGTGGCAATGTGCCGGGCAGTGGATGTGAAAGTCAGATTCCTCACCGGCCTCGGATACACCGGCACTGAATGGGGTGACCACGCGTGGAATCAGGTTTACGTCTCCGGCGAGGGCCTTTGGGTCAATGTGGACGCCACCTTCGGCAGCTCAGGCGTCAGCTATTTCGACACACCGCATTTTTACCTCGATCATAAAGACGGCATTGTGCAGGGTGAATGGTAGCTTGCCAAAGCCACTCGCTTAAAGTGTTAGGAACTACTCCAGCGCGGCCTGCACAGTATGGCGCAGCACGATGAACTCCGGCGTCTCCACGATGTCCCGCGGACGCGGGCGCGGCAGCGGTATATCGATAATCTCTGCCACCGCCGCAGGGCGTTCTGTGAGTACGCACACCCGGTCGGAGAGAAACACCGCCTCCTCAATATCATGCGTCACGAACACGACGGCTTTTTGGTGCCGGCTCCAGATGTCCAGCAGCCACACGCGCATCCTGTAACGCGTAAGCGCATCCAGCGACGCGAATGGCTCGTCCATCAGAAACACATCGCCCTCGCAGAGAAACGTGCGCAACAGCGCGGCGCGCTGACGCATGCCGCCGCTCAGGGTATCCGGCCAGGCGTTCTCAAAACCCGAGAGCCCGAACTCATCAAAATGCCTTGCAGCCAGCGCCACTCGCTCCGCCTTAGGGATGCCGCGCAGCTCCAGCGGCAGCGCCACGTTTTCCAGCACCGACCGCCACGGCATCAGCAGATCCTTCTGCGGCATCAGACAAACGGACGGATGCGCATCGCGCACATCCCGCCCGTTCACCATTGCCGAACCCGAATAGTCACTGTCCAGCCCGGCGATGATTTTCAGAAGCGTGCTCTTTCCGCAGCCCGACGGTCCGACAATGGAAACGAACTCGTTGGGGCTCACGGCAAGGCTCACGTCCACCAGCGCCTCTACGGAATTCGGCGTATCGTCGAACACTTTGGATACGTTTTTAAGTTCAATCGCCTTTTTAATCATCTTAAGAAGTCGTTTGAAAATGCCTTGGAGGAATCCACCAGCGTCTCGATGAAGCCCTGGTCATACAGCCACTGCGTGTACCTGTCCCAAACCTCGGCCTTCTGTATGCCAAAGCTCTCTGCGTCGTCGATATAGCGCGGCGAGAGGAATTCCTGGCTTGCCTTCACCAGCTCCGCATCCAGCTCGGGCGCGTGCTTGATCAGTATGTCGGCGCTTTCGGCAGGGTTCTCCGCCGCGAAAGTATAGCCACGAACCACAGCATCCATAAATTTCTTCACCGTCTCGCTGTTGCTGCTGATCATATCCTCGCTCGTCACGATGATGGGCGTATAGTAGTCGAATACCGGGTCGTCCGCGAACGGTACGTAGGAGAGCTCCACACCTTTTAGCTGCGCGCTGATGCCTTCCCAGCCCTCGTAGATCCACGCAAAGTCAATGCTGCCCATCTGCGCCGCTGTCAGAAAGTCAGTATCGCCGATGGTGGTGATGTTGAGCTTGCTGAAATCACCGCCCGCTTTTTCCATCATATATTTGAGCGTCGCGGTCTCCATGTCCATACCCCAGCCACCATAGTTCTTGCCTTCGAAATCCTTCGCGCTGGTGATACTGCGGTCGGCCGGAGCCGCAAAAGCGGATGTGTTATGCTGCAGTATTGCACCGATGGACACCACCGGAACCCCAGAGTCCCGCGCGAACGTCAGCGATTCCTGAAAGTCGATGCCGAACTGTGCCGTGCCTGCCGCCACCAGCTGCAGCACCGCCGACTCAGACGGCTGGATGATCTCCACTTCCAGTCCGTTTTCCGCAAAATAGCCCTTGTCCTGCGCCACATACAGACCGGTATGGTTGGTATTGGGCGTCCAGTCCAGCACCACCGTTACCTTCTCCGCCGTATCTTTGGCCGGGGCCCCGCATGCCGCCAGCGCAAGCACCAGTCCCATTACCAGCATGCTCATTACAAATTTCTTCATCAGTCTCCTCCTCAATAAACTTTATTTCAGCCCAGGCGGCGGGCACGGCTCCACGGCAGCGCCTTTTTCTCGGCGAAGCTCACCGCGCCAAACAGCGCCAGGCTTAAAATCACAATCAGTACGATATTGGCGAACAGCGCCGCCGTCTCAAACGAGCTCATCGCGCGCGACAAGTAGATGCCCAGCCCCATCGTCGCCCCCGTCCATTCGGAAATCACCGCACCCATCACACAGTACGCTGCAGATATCTTCATACCCGCAAAGAAGCTCGGCATGGCGCCGGGCATCCGCACCAGACGGTATATCTGCCAGCGGTTCGCCTTCATCGTGCGCATTAGCTCCACCATGTCGGCATCGTACGCTTCCAGCCCTTCCATCAGGCTCACAGCTACCGGGAAAAACACAACCACCACTGACATGATGACCTTAGGGACAAACCCGAACCCGAACCAGATGGCGAGCAGCGGCGCGATCACCACCAGCGGCACCGTCTGTGAGATGATGAGAAACGGGTACAGCGTATGCCGCACCGGCTTCACCATACTCATCGCCATCGCTACCGCCACAGCCAGCAGCACACCCAGCACAAACCCGATCACCGACTCCGCCACCGTCACCCCCGCATGCCGCATCAGCAGCGGGAACTTGTCCACAAACTCTGCGGCAATGGCACTCGGAGCGGGCAGTCGGTATTCCGGCACGTTGTTGATATGCACCAGCAGCTCCCACACGATGATGAAAACAACCAGACCCGCGGCCGGATATATCTTATTTCCTATACTTCGCGATCTTCTCATCGATGGTGGCTCCTTCCGGCTTGTAGTCGATCTTGACCACGGACAGTACTCGGCTGGCGCCATTCTTCACGCACAGTTCCTGCGCCTGCTCTACGATTTTCAGCAGCACCGGCAGCTCGCCCTCCATCGTGGTGCCCATCGGCCCCACCACATATTTCAGCCCACTCTTCGCGATCAGTTCGATCACGCTGTCCACCACCGCGTAAGCGTTGTCCACGCCGCCGGGTATTACCTGCAGCTCCACATTCACAATCGGCATTCTCGTCTCTCCTTTTTCTTAGCATACCCTCATACAGAGTTTACAGAACCACACCCCAAAAAGCCTTCGTCTTTTCGGGGACCCCACAATCAAAAAAGCCGCTCCTGATATGGAACGGCTCTAAAAACAATTTTGCTTTCAGTCATTCCCTACGCCGGCATTATCCGTATCAGGTTCTCATGGTCGGAACGTATCAGTTCCCTCTCAGCCGATTACTCAGCTCCCATATGCTTATATTCTGTTCGTGATGCATTTTATACCCTATAGGGGACCTTTGTCAAGTTGTTAATATAGGGTTGTCAGTATGAATCACCGATACTTACTTCTTGCTTTTATTGTGATCTGTGATATTCTGTAATGATATTTACTGCGGAGGGAGATTTAAGTGGATCTCGAACGTTTTATGAAAATCGCTATCAATGAAGCCGGGGTCAGTCTTCGGGAGGGCAACAATGGCTTCGGTGCGGTTGTCGTGAAGGATGGAGAGCTTATTGCCGCCTCGCACGACAGGGAGGATTCCGAAGGCGACCCCACATCTCACGCAGAAATCAACGCCATAAGAGAGGCCAGCAGGAAGCTGGGTAAAAAGCTCGAAGGCTGTATTCTGATAAGTACTCATGAGCCATGCCCGATGTGCGCCTCTGCCGCGGTATGGTCGGGAATTGCAGCTGTCGCTTATGGCTGTTCCATCAATGATACTCTTGCGCAAGGCAGAAAGCGTATGAACATCCCCTGCAAGGAAATTTTCGACAAAGCAGGTGCCGATATCGTAGTTTTCGAAGGAGTTCTTAAAGCTGAATGTTCGGTATTGTACCGGGACGATGTCCGCAAAGAAATCAGCCGCCTGCGGAATGCGGACGACAGTATGCTTCGTAAATTAAACGAAGATTCTGCCTGCAAAAGAGCGACATGGTTTCGAGAAAACAGACTAAGCTTTGAATTCATATCTTCGGATTTGCTTGAATCAGGTTACCGGCTTCTGCTTGAACGCTTCCGGATTACACCCAGTGAAACGCCTATCGTTCATAGGTCGGCAGATAGAATAGTATTCCATTCAAAAAACTTCTGCCCGACTCTGGAGGCATGCAGGATTCTTGGCTTTGACACCCGGCATGTCTGCAAAATGCTGAATGAAAAATCCACCGAAATACTGCTCAAGCAGGTAGACAGCAGGCTTTGTTTTTCAAGAAACTACGAAAAACTCAGGCCTTATGAAGAATACTGTGAAGAGATGATAAGCATCTCAAACGTGCGTTTTAATTAAACTGCACAGGCTGCAAAATTTAAGCGAAAATTAAGTTCAAAGGAACAGTACTATCCACTTACAGCCATGGCAGCAGCACTTTCTCGCTGTATTCCGTCCACTTCTCGCCGAATATCTTCGCGAGCAGTTGCTCCTCCTCGGGCGAGAACAGCCGCGAGCCGATATATATCACGATGCCGATCAGCAGCCCCAGCCAAGTGTTCAGCAGAAAGCCTGCCCATGGCAACACCAGCAGTGCCACGCCGGTATACAGCGGGTGCTTCATCAGCGCATACGGCCCGGTGGTGATCAGCTCTTTTTTGGGTATCTTCGTTAATATCAGATAAACGGACCAGAACCAGAAAACGACGCCGGGAATCAGCAGTACAATGGACGCCACCGTCAGCCAGAGTGGCGGCCCGCCCACGGCGAATACCGCCGGGAACAGTATGTTGAGCGCCACACCGACAACCAGAAACGGCAGCACGAGAGCGCCGATCTTTCTCCCGTTGCCAACCAGAATCTTTAGCTTCATAATTACAACCCCTTTTTTTAAGCCGTTTTGCGGTCCATACCAGCAGCGGTCAGTGCTGCGGGTGGGCCTGCACGGCCTTGAGCGCCTGTAATACCGATACCGTGAGATCCGTCTTGTACTGATACCCCGTCGCATCCAACAGCGTCAGCAGCTCGCCTTTTTTTGTGGTCACGTAATGCGAATCCAGCTGCTGGTTGAGTATGATTGCGCAGGCATCCAGAAAGCACTTCTCACATTGGCACATATCGAAGTCCTTCATCGTCTCGCGCACCTTTTTTCTGACGAGTTGTTCCGTGATATTGACCAGCACATAGTTGTCCTTTTGCTTTTCCATTCCGGCACCCCCGATGTTGGTTTGATTTAATAATATATGTCGGGTATATCTTGAAACAACATACCATGTTTCCAAAACAATATCAACGCATATCCTTTCATATGCGCGCTTATTAAAACAAAAACAGGCCATGCCACAATCGGCGATAACCTGTAATCTGCTTTCCCTTTTATTCGATGACCAACGTCATATCCTTGACCGGCCGCGCATCCAGCTCCGCCTTCTTCTGCTCGAAGCCCGCCTTGCCCATCAGCGCAAACGTGGCCTTTTTGCCCTCTTCCACACCGGGCTGGTCGAATGCGTCGATGTCCAGCATCTCGCCCGCATAGGCCGTCGCCATCTCAAAGAAGTGCAGCAGTGCACCGATAGTGTAAGCCGACACCTCCGGCAGCGTGATCGTCAGGTTGGCGCGTCCCGCCTTGCACAGTGCGTATTCTGTCGCGCTCCGCTCCGCCTCCAGCAGTTGTCCGAACGTCTTGCCCGCGAGAAACTGCAGATCCTCAATGTAACTGAACGCCTCGGGAATTGAGAGATCACAGTCGAACTGCTCCACCTTGAGGAAGGTGATGATCTTGTCGAACGGGCCCTCGGTAAACAGCTGTATCTGTGAATGCTGGTCTGTCACGCCCAGCGCCTTTACCGGCGTCTGACCCGCATACACGTCTTTACCATCCCGTCCGTAGCGCTTGCCGAGCGATTCCGCCCACAATTGTGCGTACCAGTCGGACATATACTTTAAGCTGTCGGCATAAGGCAGCATCACGCTGATGTCAAAACCCTTGCGCATGCCCAGTACGTGCAGCAGTGCGAACAGCAGCGCCGGGTTGTTCGTTTCCTGCATGCACAGCCCATCCATGTACGCCGCGCCCTCCAGCAGTGCGCGTATGTCGATGCCGCTTACCGCCGCGGACAGCAGGCCCACCGGCGTCAATTCGGAAAAGCGCCCGCCCACATCCGCAGGGATGATGAACGTCTTGAGCCCTTCCTCCTTGGCAATGCGGCACAGATCGCCGTTTTTGGCATCCGTCGTCGCGATCACATGGCCGGACAGCGGCAGCCCCGCTCCTTTAAGCGCTCCGGCCACATACATCAGCTGCGCCATCGTCTCCGATGTCTTGCCCGACTTGGTGACCACGTTGAACATTGTCCTCTTTAAATCCAACCCGCCGAACACACGCGCAAGCCGTACCGGGTCAACGTTGTCCTCCACGAACAGCTTCACCGTTTCCTTCCCGGTGGAGAGCGCCTGATGCACAGCGATGGGTCCCAGAGCCGACCCGCCGATGCCCAGCACCACGAAGTTGTCGAAGCTTGCGCGGATGTCCTGCGCCGTCGCGATGATATCGTCCAGTTGCGCCGCCTGCCCTTTGGGCAGGTTTCGAAAGCCCAGCGGCTTACTGAACAGCGCGCACCAGGCGCTGTTCATCGTATTCTGCGATTGTACCAGCTCCACTTTTGTAAAGCCGCCCCCGCCAGTCATCTCCGCCATCATATTGTTGAAATCGAATGTCAAACGGCTCATCTAGTTCTTCTCCTTTGGATAAAACTTGTATTGGCGTTATTATATCCGTTTTCGCCCGCTTTCGCTACGGTAAATTTACATGATTATTTTGCACACGCTTCGTGCATATACATAGCTTTGAGGTGAACAAAATGGAGAAACGCAAGGATAGGCATACGCTCGCAGCGGCAGCCGGCATCTGCCTGCTGCTCGTCATTAGCGCCGTGGCGTTGGCGGCCACACTCACGCCCTCATCGGTGGCGGTGTTCGGCGAATCGGCCACTGCAGATACGGCGCAGCTCTCACTGCGTGTGCTGGAGGGGTATACCGAATCCCCCATCGCCGGTGCAAAGGTGGTGGTGCTGGAAACCGGCCAGACATACGAAACGGACCAGGACGGCATGACGGAGGTCATCAAGGTGCCGTTGGTCCGCGATACGCGTTATGACTCGATACTGCAAAAGCCGTGGGGAGAAGTATCGGTGATCATCTATAAGGACGGATTCGTGCCTTACGCGCTGTTCTACCTGCAAGTCATCGGCGGGCAAACGCGCGAGAGCGTCAAAATACTGCTCTTTGAGCAGGGCAGCACGGACAGCGAGGAACCGTTCTCCATCATCGAGGGACCGAGCCGGGTCTGGGTGAACCAGCTCGTCGAGATGTACCGGCCTTAAGCGCCCGTCAGTATCTGTTTGGCCCGAGGCTTTTGATCTTCCTGATGGGAATATTGGCGGTCAGCCTCGTGGCCCCGCTGTTGTGCATATCAGACGAATTCCTGATTTCCACGTCGAAATCGGATTCCACCACCTCGAAATACTTCGAAATGACGGCAAATATATCCTTTCGAAGCATTTCCATTACATTGCTGGAAGGCGATGTACCCGCGCGGTCGTGGATCAGTACAAGCTTGAGGCGTTCTCTCGCCACGCTGCTGGAACTGACTTTTTTACCGAATGCCATAACTACCCCCCTTATTTG
>Ga0351857_1139_pt1 | contig 15502 bp, 19 predicted proteins | sample BONcelHFGM3001D9_FD_206801 | JGI IMG/M metagenome (GOLD analysis project Ga0351857, IMG submission 206801) | Enriched cells from coal bed in the Powder River Basin, Montana, United States - BONCAT cells FGM rep2 HSBNCT.FGM.300.1.D9 ... | reverse complement strand
CTGCTGCGCGAAGCCACCGCGTGATTCCTACAATGACGATCATCGAGCCCACGGATACCGCGATGCTCGCGGACATCGTGCGGCAGGCTGCGAAAACATACGGCATGTTCTACATCCGGCTGTCGCGCAAGAAGATGGTCAAAATATTTGAGGCGGGCAGCACATTCGATATCGGTAAGGGTGTGGTGCTGCGGGACGGCAGCGATCTCACGATCGTCGCGGCGGGTATCTGCGTGGCGGATGCGCTGACAGCGGCGGACGAGCTGGCGAAAGAGGGTGTCTCGTGCCGCGTGGTCAACATATTCACCATCAAACCCATCGACACGGAGCTGATTGCACAGTGCGCACGGGAGACGGGTGCCGTAGTGACAGCGGAGAATCACAACATCATCGGCGGCCTCGGCAGCGCGGTGGCGGAGGTGCTGGGTGAGCACGCGCCGGTGCCGCTGGAGCGCGTGGGCGTCAACGACGAGTTCGGCGAAGTGGGCTCTGTGGATTACTTAAAGGAAAGATTCGGCCTGACGGCGAATGATATAGTTAATAAGTGCCAGAAGGTGCTGGAGAGAAAGAGGAACGCATAAAATGAACGTATACATCGTCGCGGCAAAGCGAACGGCTATCGGGTCTTTCGGCGGCGCACTGAGCAGCGTGCCCGTTCCAAAGTTGGGCGGCGTAGCGGTGAAAGCGGTGCTGGAGCAGGCAGGCCTTAAGCCGGAGCTGGTGGACGAGGTGATCATGGGCAACGTGCTGCAGGCGGGGCTCGGGCAGAACACCGCGCGGCAGGCTGCGATGAATGCGGGCATCCCCAAGGAGGTTCCGGCCATGACGGTGGGCAAGGTGTGCGGTTCGGGGCTGGAGGCCGTGGTGCTGGCGACGCAGAAGATCAAGGCGGGCGACGCGGACTGCGTTGTCGCGGGCGGCATGGAAAACATGTCCGCCGCGCCGTATCTGCTACCCGACCTGCGCTGGGGCGCGCGCATGGGCAATGCACCGGCGGTGGATACCATGGTGACCGACGGCCTGTGGGATGTGTTTAACGACTATCACATGGGCATTACCGCGGAGAATCTTGCGAAGCAGTACAACATATCCCGTGAGGAGCAGGACGCGTTCGCGGCGGACTCACAGGCGAAAGCCGCGCAGGCGCTGGCGTCCGGCCGGTTTGCGGATGAGATCGTGCCGGTGGAGGTGCCAGGCAAGAAGGGCGCGGTCACGGTGGCGGACGCCGACGAATATCCCCGTCCTGATACGACGGCGGAGAAGCTCGCGAAGCTGCGCCCCGCGTTCGACAAGGAGGGCACGGTGACGGCGGGCAATGCCTCGGGCATCAACGACGGCGCAGCGGCGGTGATCGTCGCTAGCGAGACGTTTGTTCAACAGCATGGATTAAAACCGCTGGCGCGCATCGTGTCGTATGGCTCGGTGGGTGTGGACCCGTCCCTGATGGGTATCGGGCCGGTGCCGTCCGTGAAACAGGCGCTGGAACGCGGCGGGGTGGACATAAAGGATATCGGCCTCATCGAGTCGAACGAGGCGTTCGCGGCGCAGAGCATCGCCGTGGCACGTGAGCTGGGCTTCGATATGGATAAGGTGAACGTGAACGGCGGCGCGATTGCACTGGGGCATCCCATTGGCGCGTCCGGCTGCCGCATACTGGTCACGCTGCTGCACGAGATGCAAAAGCGCGGCGAAAAGCTGGGTCTGGCGACGCTGTGCATCGGCGGCGGCATGGGTGAAGCGCTCATTGTGGAGCGCGCATAAAGGAGGCTTTTATGGAGCTGATCAGGCTGGAAACCACGGATCGGGTCGCCGTGATGACACTGTGCAACGAGAAGGCGCTGAACGCCATCAGTGTGGCGATGCTGCGCGAGATGGATGAAGCGCTGGACAACCTCGGAGATGCCGCCGTGCTGGTGATCACCGGCGCGGGTGAGAAGGCGTTCGCGGCGGGCGCGGACATCGCGGGTATGAAGGATTTCACACAGGAGCAGGCGAAGGAATACAGCCTTTTCGGCAACCGCGTGTTCCGGCGCATTGAGACGTTGCCCATCCCCGTGATCGCGGCGGTGAACGGCTATGCACTGGGCGGTGGGCTTGAACTCGCGATGAGCGCGGATTTCCGCGTGATGGCAGACAGTGCGGCGGTGGGTCAGCCGGAAGCATCGCTGGGCATGACGCCTGGTTTCGGCGGTACACAAAGGCTGCCTCGGCTCGTTGGTCGTGCGGCGGCGAAGTATCTGCTGTTCACCGGCGACACCATCAAGGCGGACCGGGCGTATCAACTGGGGCTGGCGGATGTGGTTGTACCCAAGGCGGAGCTGATGGATGCCGTGGCGGCGCTGGCAAAGAAGATCGCGGGCATGCCGGCAGCGGCGCTTGCGGGCGCGAAAAGAGCAGTCAATGAAGGGGTGGAACTGGGGATGGACGACGGTATTGAGCTGGAGGCGAACATGTACGCTGCCTGCTTCCACACGGACGACCCGAAGAGCCTGATGACCGCGTTTCTGGAGCGGCGCAAGAAGTAATCGCGATAAGGAGATGGATTGATGAATGTATTCATTGCGGGTGCCGGAACGATGGGCGCCGGAATTGCGCAGGTGTTTGCGGCAGGCGGATGGACCGTGACGTTGTACGATATCAACACCGCGTTTGTGGAAAAAGGGCTTGCCTCCATCGGCACTGCGCTGGAGCGGCAACGCGAAAAGGGCAAAATGACGGCGGAACAGCAGGACGCGGTGCTGGCTGCCGTGAAAGGCAGCACCGACCTCGGTGACGCCGCCGGCTGTGCGCTGGCAATCGAAGCGGTGACGGAGCGCATCGAGGTCAAGATATCGCTGTTCTCATCGCTGAACGCTGTCTGCCCGCTGGAGGCGGTGTTCGTAACCAACACGTCGTCGCTGTCCATTACGGAGATCGCCTCGGGCTCAGGCCGTCCGGACCGTGTGGCGGGCATGCATTTCTTCAACCCCGCGCCGGTGATGAAGCTGGTGGAGGTGATCCGCGGCGCGCAGACGACGGACGAGACGATGGCGTTCGTCTGCGGTACGGCTATTGCCGTCGGCAAGGACCCCGTCACCGTCAACGAAGCGCCCGGGTTTGTGGTGAACCGGTTGCTGATACCCATGCTCAACGAAGCGGTGCAGGTGCTGGCGGAGGGCATCGCGTCCGCGGAGGACATCGACAAGGCGATGAAGCTGGGCGCGGGGCACCCGATGGGACCGCTGGCGTTGGCCGACATGATCGGCAACGACGTGAATCTCGCCATTATGGAGCAGCTGTATGAAGAGACTGGCGACCCCAAATATCGTCCGCACCCACAGCTGAAAAAGATGGTGCGTGCGGGGTACCTTGGGCGCAAGACCAAAAAAGGATTCTATGAATACTGACGCAAGCAGATGTCTGGATGAATAAATAGACGGTGCCAGATGCATCTTAGCTTGCGGCAAAACGTCAAAACTGAAAAGGTAAAGATCACATTGATATACGCAGAGCAAAAATGTGATCCTTTTTTTTGTGCTGTAGAATATTGCAGGCAGATTGTCACGGAATATCTTTCCACCCGTTCCCAAAAGCGATATAATGGACATATAGCGGAGAAACCTTCGAACACTAAACATAGGCGAAAGGACGGCATGATGATGAAGAAAACGAGATGGGGCATCGTCGGCACAGGCTACATTTCCAACCGGTTCACCGACGGGCTGCGGTATGTGGAAGGCGCGGAGATTTATGCGGTGGCGTCCCGCGATAAGGCGACGGCACAGGCATTCGCGGACAGATTCGGCATCTCCAAAGCTTACGGCAGCTATGAGGAGATGGCCAAGGATGACGATATTGACATCGTGTATATCGGCACGCCCAACACCGTTCACCTCGAGAATTCGCTGATGTATATGGACGCGGGACGCGCGGTTCTGTGCGACAAGCCTCTGGGCGCAAATAAAGCCGAAGTGAAGGCGATGGTGCAAAAAGCGCGTGAGAAGGACGTATTCTTCATGGAAGGCATGTGGACACGGTTTTTCCCGGCGGTAAAGAAGGCGCTGGAGTGGGTGAACACCGGACGCATCGGCACGCCCAAAGCGCTTTTCGCAAATTTCGGAATCGATTCAAGCGCGGATCGGACCCAGTGGCGCTTTCAGAAAGCGATGGCGGGCGGCGCGCTGATGGACGTCGGCATATACCCGCTGGCGATGGCGTTCGCGGCTTTCGGCTCAGCTTATGTATCGCTCGCCGGTTCGGCGATCGTTAATGACGGCGTGGACGAGGTGAACAGCTTTACACTGCAGTATGCGGACGGCAGGATCGCGACGCTGGGCAGCGCGCTGGCCGCCAAGCTGGACAACAAGGTGGTGATCAGCGGCTCGGAGGGCTGCGTGGTGATCGGCGAGGGCTGGGACTGGTGGCGTGCCAACCGCACAGAACTCAGGCTCTCGGGCGACGATATATTCAGCTGCAACGGCGGGCATGAGCTGTTCGAAATGCCGTATCCGTCGTTCGGCTTCCAGTTCGAGGCCGCCGCGGTGCAGAGCTATGTGGCCGGGGGGCTGAAGGAAGCGCCCGAGGTCACGCTGGACGAGTCGGTCAAACTCGCTGAGACGATGGAGGCGCTGCGAAATATGTGGGGCGTCGTATACGACGCAGACAACAAATGAAAGGATGAACAAATTTGTGAAGACAACAAAGTGGGGCATCGTTGGCACAGGCAACATATCCAGCCAGTTTGCCGACGGCTTAAAGCACGTGGAAGGCGCGGAGATATACGCGGTGGCTTCGCGCAGCAGCGACACGGCACAGGCGTTCGCGGACAGGTTCGGCATCGCCAAGGCTTACGGCAGCTATGCCGAGATGGCGAAGGACGACGATATTGACATCGTGTATATCGGCACGCCGCATCCCGCCCATCTTGAAAACACACTGATGTTCCTTGAAGCCAGACGTGCGGTGCTGTGTGACAAGCCGCTGGGCGTCAGCGCCGCGCAGGTGAAGCAGATGGTGCAAAAGGCGCGCGAGATGGACGTGTTCTTTATGGAAGGCATATGGACGCGGTTCTTCCCGGCGGTGAAGAAGGCGCTGGAATGGGTGAAGACTGGCCGCATCGGCACACCGAAAACGCTGTTCGTAACCCTTGGCTACGACGGCAGCGCGGACCGTACTCAATGGAGGTTTCAGCAGGCGATGGCGGGCGGCGCTATGTTGGATGTGGGTATATATCCGTTGGCGCTGGCATTTGCAGCATTCGGCACGGATTATGCGGCGATGACCGGATTGGCCATGATCTGCAACGGCATCGACGAGGCGAACAGCTTTACGCTCCAGTACCCGGACGGTGAAATTGCATCGATGGGCAGTGCGATTTCCGTCAGAATGGAGAATCACGCGGTCTTTAGCGGCACGAAGGGCAGAGTGATACTGGGCGCGAACGACACCTGGTGGCATCCCAAACGCGCAGAGCTAAGGCTGGACGGGGAGGACCTCTTTATCGGCGACGGCGGGCTCGAAATCTTCGAGGAGCCGTTTCCGTCCACCGGTTTCCAGTACGAAGCCGCCGCGGTGCAGCAGTATGTGGCACAGGGGCTGAAGGAAGCGCCGGAGATACCGCTGGACGAGTCCGTCAAAATTGCGGAGGCAATGGAGAAGCTGCTTCGCATGTGGGGCGTGGAATACGACGCATTCAAGGCATAAGCGCACTGTCCGTCTGCCATCCGGAGTGCACCACCTGCAAGTAGGCGGCGTGGCTGGACGTGCACGGCGTCTTATACACGTTCCGACCCCGTCCGCCGGGGAACTGCACGCGTGGGTCGCGGTGAGCGGTCTCTTGGCGTGAAGCAGCTCTTCAGGATTATCGAATTTGGCCTTGACGGCATGCTGGTGAAGCGGCCTGTGCTGGTTGCGGGTAATCGCGTGCTGATCGGGGTCAGGGAAGCTGAGTGGCAAAAGGCGCTGTTGTAAAGGCTGCAGGCATATAAGAAATCAAAAGAGGGAAATGCTTTTGTGGAGGCATTTCCCTGATGGAATGCTCAAGGGGCGTGCCCCTTGAGCGGAGGTTTGGAGGCAGAGCCTCCATATATATACCATTTTCAGCAGTACCGGAAAGCTATCTGGCCTATTGCAGCGAATCTCAAATAAATGTTCTGGCGACCTCGGCACAGCTGGCCGCGTCGGCGGTATACGCGTCCGCGCCGATGCTGTCACAGTAGGCCTGCGTGACGGGCGCGCCGCCCACCATCACCTTAACGGACTGGCGGAGTCCAGCTTGCTTAAGCGCGTCGATAACATCCTTCTGTGCGCCCATCGTGGTGGTCAGCAGCGCAGACAGTGCCACGATGTTGGGCTTGTGCTCCGTGACGGCTTCCACGATCTTCGCACCGGAGACGTCCGTTCCGAGATCGATGACCTCAAACCCCGCGCCCACCAGCATCATCTTGACGAGGTTCTTGCCGATGTCGTGCAGGTCGCCCTTGACAGTGGCCAGTATAACCTTGCCGATTGGCTTGACGCCCGCGTCAATCAGATAGGGCTTGAGCAGCTCGATGCCCTTGTTGAGCGCACGCGCCGCAATCAGCACCTCGGGCACGTAAACCTCGTTGGCCTTGAACTTGACGCCCAGCTTGCCCATGCCGTCGAGCAGACCGTTGTTCATTATTTCCTCTGCGCCGAAGCCCGCATCCAGCGCCTCCCGAACCTTTGCAGTCACGATGTTGGCTCTGCCCAGCTGAATGCTGTCAGAAATTTCGTTGATTAGCGACATATATCAGTTTCCCTTTCTCAATCAGTTCATGTCGTATTTGGAAGGATCCAGCTTCTCGCATTGCGGCAGCATCTGTTCCGTCAGCGTCTGCACGTCTGCGGGAAGCGCGTCCACATCTTCGGACAGCTTATCCAGCCACATGAGCTCCTTGCCTTCCAGCTTCAGCTCGCCGTTTTCGTGGGCGGACTTTATCTTCGCCAGTGCGAGAGAGGCTGCTTTCTTTGTCCGGTTGTAGTAGCCATCTTCCTTCACGATCTCTTTGGAAATTTCGAGCACCACGTCAGGGCGCAGCACATAAGCCTGCGGGTCGAGCGCACTGTCCGAATCCGCAAGCAGGTCACGCATCAGCAGCGCTGTGTCTTTGCCGCGCTTGGACGCGGTGTTCATCAGGCGGCAGTCGTACTCCAACTGCTCGTAGGACACCGTGGGAGCCATGCCGCCCAGCAGCTTGATATTCTGTATGGACTCGTTGCTCCACAGGTCGGCCACGCATCCCGCGATGTTGCCGACGGGGCTGAGGTGAGCGCACGCGCTGGTGCGGCCTTCCATTGCGATGGGCGTTCCGGTGATGGCCTTGACGTAGACACCCTCATAGCCGCAATCCTTGTGCGGGCCTTTCGCGCCGCATTCGATGGCGACGAGGCTGCGTACCGCTGACATCACGCGCACCGCAGCGGCGAACACCTTGGGAACATAGTTGCGGTCTGCCAGCACCATGGCGGTATTCGCGAACCCGCAGGCGGTGTCGCCCGCGGCCACCACGCCCGTTTTATCCGCGATCGAGACGATCTCGGTCCAGAGCTTGCTCATGTCCGGACAGCCCAGCACGGAAAGGGCAAACGCCGACTTGGCGATATCGCAGTACATGATGGCTTCGTCGTGCACTTCCTTGCCGCCGACGGACTCCACCGCGAGGAAATCCGCGCCTGTCTTTGCGCAGCCCTCAAACGTTTCCAGCATGGCGTCCCAATGACGACCGCGCCACATGTGGGTAAGGTCGCTACCCTCGCGGATGTCGTTGGGTGTGATGCGCACGGCGCTCTTCACACCGTACTTGTCGGCATACTCCTTGGCGATATCCACCACCGTCTTGCACACCTCAATGCCCCATTTGGGCTCGAACGTCATGGGCGGCAGTGTTTCAATTTCCGCGACAAAGCCGGAGCTGTAAAGATCCCTCGCCCGCTCGCAGATGCCAGTGATGATTTCCTTGTAGTTTCGGATCACTTCCGGCATGGTGCCTTCGTCGATCATCATCGTCGGCAATGTGAAGTTGACTTCGGGGTAAAGCGTTCCTCCGCCGATGACCATGCCGTTTTTCAGCGCAACCGGATACTTGGCCTGTGCATAAATAAAATCGTTCAGATTCTGATATGCGGTGGATTTAAACTCTGGCATATATGAACTCCTTCCAATAACTCATTTGATGGCTGCAGTATAGAACAAATAACGCCACATTTCTTGAACGATATTTTGATTTATATGATTATAATATTAAATCATATAGACATAATATGAAATGTTTGTGTGCTTGAGATTGCGGCACAATTATCATATAATGGGAAGGCAGTCAGATATGCAGATTCATTAGCTGTCCGGAGGGCACTGATTATGAGAAACATCCGACAGATCAGAAAACTGGTGACGGGCCATTCAACGGTGGACGGCGCGGGCGTGCACCTGGTGCGCGTGCTCGGGCACGATGACGTGGAGAACTTCGACCCGTTCCTGATGCTGGACGCATTCGACTCCACAAATCCTGCGGATTATATCAAGGGATTTCCTTGGCATCCGCACCGTGGAATTGAGACAGTGACGTATCTCGTCGGCGGGCGCATCGAGCATGGCGACAGCCTCGGAAACTCGGGCGTGATCGGCGACGGAGACTGCCAATGGATGACGGCGGGCTCCGGCATTATCCATCAGGAGATGCCCAAGGCCAGCCCGCGTATGCTGGGCGTACAGCTGTGGCTGAACCTGCCCGCGAAGGACAAGATGTGCGCGCCCCAATATAACGGCATCACGCAGGCAGATATACCTGTGGTGCGGGAAGACGGTGCGGCAGTGCGCGTGATCTCCGGCACGTACAGGGAGACGCCGAGCGCGACGCAGGGCAACTATGTGCAGCCGCTGTATCTGGATGTGGAGCTGGAATCGGGTATGGTTTGGGAAGCGGAGACCGACCCGGCGGGCACTCTGTTCGTGTATATTATATCGGGCGCAGGTGCGTTTGGAGAGCCGGGGGAGACGGTGGAACAAAGGCATGCGGTATTGTTCGGGAACGGCGATACCTTCCGCGTGATGGCAGGCGAAAAAGGGATGCGATTCCTGCTGCTATGCGGCAGGCCGCTGCGGGAGCCTGTTGCGTGGGGCGGCCCCATCGTGATGAATACGCCGGAGGAGCTGCGGCTGGCGTTTCGCGAGCTGGACGCGGGCACGTTCATCAAGCACGGCGCAACGGCGTAAAGGGGGGGATCAGCGATGGTCAAGTGGCTGCTGGCAGGTGTCATTGCGGCGGCGTTGCTGCTGTTGGCCGGATGCGGCGCAGACACACGGCATGAGATATACCGTGTACACGCAGGTCAAAATGGCGACTGGACACTGGAGGTGCGCCGATGGGTGGAATTTAACAATTCTGTGCTGCTGCCGGAAGACTTAAAACCGGACGAAAGCAGATTATATACGCGCACTTATTGGAAAATAGAGTACCATGGCGATAAAGCTGTGGATGAGCTGAGTATCACTAAACTGGAGGTTTCCGGTGAAAACTGGTCACAAAGCCTGGAGATCGCAGAAGAAGAATATCTTAGCTTTGATACCGAGAATAGCTGGGGAAATGACAACAGCTACACATACGGAATCAACGTGGGTGACTCGGAGGCCTGCTATGCTTTATTGACGGACACGGACGGCAACACCATCCGCATTGACGCGCCGCTGGTGAAATCAAAAGGAAACAAAATGTAAAATGTGCGCCGCGGCCCCTGTGCCCGGCGCTTTTTGCATGCGCGTGCGGTTGCCCCGGGGGGCGTAAAAGCCTATAATGATTTGGATATTACGCGAGAGGAACATTTATGAGCGCTGCGATATTCAGCAACCCGGTGATATGGATCGTGCTGGCGGCTGTGGCTGCCGTCGTGATCATCGTATCGGTGGTGAAGACGGGGGAACGCAAACGCCGCGCGCGGCTGGCGGCGGCCTTTGGCAAGCCCGTGAAGCCGCCGGAGCAACGCCGTGACGTTTCCGGCTACTGGCAGCTGCGCAAGAAGGAAGTGCCGCACCATGTGGACGATATCACGTGGGGCGACCTCGACATGGACAAGGTGTACGACCGGCTCAACGCGTGCCAAACCTCGGTGGGCGAGGAGTATCTGTGGGCGCTGCTGCATGAGCCAGCGTTCGATATGGAAACGCTGCGGGAACGCGAGGCGCTGCTAGAGTGGCTGGGTGAAGACCCGGAGCGGCGGCTGGACATGACTGTGCTGCTGTCCAAAATGGGGCGGATGCCGGGCAGCGCGATGTACATGTTCTGCTACGGCTTTGCGGTCAAACGCATCCCGCACCCATGGATGTACCGCTTGCTGGCACTGCTGCCCTTCGCGGGGCTGGGGCTTATCTTGCTGAACGCCACGGCGGGCGGTGTACTGATGATCGCCGCGATGCTGGCCAATGGCGTGATCCACTACACATTCAAGCGGCGCATGGAGCCGGAGATGGCTGCGCTGCGGTACTTCTCCGCGATGCTGTGGTGTGTGCGCCAGCTGTGCAAAACGCCGCTGGAGGACGCGCATCCGGCGGGGCGGGATATTGCCGACGGCTGTGCACTGTTCAAAGGCTTGGGCGGGCGGTTGTCCGGGCTAATGGCAGAGCGCGTGTCGGATGCGGACTTCATCGCTGAGTATTTCCGCATACTGACGCTGAGCAACATCCGGGGCTACAACCGAATCATCGCTGCGCTGGAGCGCCATCAGGCGGAGTTCCGGCAGATGTATCGCGCCGTCGGTGCGCTGGACGCCGCTATTGCGGTGCTGTCGTACCGCAATAGCGTACCCGTCTGGGCGCGCCCCGAATTTATATCCGGCAACAGCATCAAGACGGAGGGTATTTGGCATCCGCTGCTGGACAAGCCCGTCTCCAACACGGCCACGCTGCAAAAGGCGAGCCTGGTGTCCGGTTCCAACGCGTCCGGCAAATCCACATTCATCAAAGCGGTGGCGATAAACGGCTTGTTCGCGCAGACGATCCACACTTGTACGGCGGCTGCGTTTCGCGCGAGGCCTGCGCTGGTGATAACGTCGATGGCGGTGCGAGACGATATCACGGCGCACGAGAGCTACTTCATGACGGAGATCAAGTCGCTTCAGCGCATACTGGGTAAGCTGCGCGAGGTGAACTGTGCCTGCTACATCGACGAGATTCTGAAGGGTACCAACACGGTGGAGCGCATTGCCGCGTCTGCCGCGGTGCTGCAATATCTGAGCTGTCAGGACGGGCTGTACGCCGTGGCCACGCACGACATTGAGCTGACGCGGCTGTTGGCGGGCGTGTACGACAACTACCATTTTCGAGAGACGATGACAGACAGCGGCCTCACGTTCGACTATACGATAAAGCCGGGGCCTTCGCAGACGCGCAACGCGATATTGCTTTTGGAGCACCTCGGCTTCGATAAGCAGATCATTGAAGATGCCCACGCGTTGGTGGCGCGGTACGAGGACACACGCACGTGGGACGCATCGTGGCGCAGTCAAAGCATGAAGTCTCGGAATTTGCCGGTCTAGGGGCTTTTTGAGGACAAAGGGCTATAGGTCAAGGGCTTGCAGGTCAAGGTCCCAGGGACACCGCCCCTGCACCCCGTTACTTGAAAGAGGTCAGGAGACTTGTCTCCGGCGGGGAGGTGGGGCAGAGTCCTAAGGTCTTGACCTTGTCCAAACGGACCAGTAATAAAGAGAAAGAGGTCTGGAGACTGTGCCACCAGCGGGGAAACGGGGCTGTACCCCGCGACCTTCACTTCAACTGCCTACTTATCGATGTTCCGGCGGATGTGCGCCATCACGAAGCCCAGCCCTGCGGATGCCGCGGCGCAGAAGGCCGTCATCAGCCAGAGCTCCAGCCTGCGCTCCGCATCCAGCGGCGCGAAAACAGCCGCTCCGGCTGTCACCAGCGCGCCCGCCGCGAACAGGAAGCACGATACCGATACTGCCCAGAAGAAGCGCTTGTTGCGCCCACGACGGCTCTGCGCGTCCGAGAAAGACTCGGGGCGCTCGCTGTTATATTCGCGCCGCCACACCAGGGCGCTCGCCATCTGCCCGACGAACTCCCAGCCGAATTCCTGATAGGTACGCATATAGTCTTTTTTGGGCACGGCCTGCATATCCACCACATAGCGGTACTTCTTGGGTGTGCCTTTGGCGAAGCGCATCGCGATGCTGCTCCACTGGCCCACCTTCACCGGATGCCAGCCTGCCGCCGCCTGTGCCTCAAACCAGTTCTCATAATCCGCCGGTACCACATAGCGGAACGGCGTGAGCCACTGCACATTTTTTTCTGTCATAACAACACCTCCAAATGACGGGAAACCTCCCGTATTCTGGCCGCCTCTTCGCCCAGCACCTGAACGCCCAGCGGCGTAATCGCGTATATCTTTTTGCGCTCATCCTCACGCACCGCGAGGATGAGGCCGTCCGAATCCAATTTGCCGATGCTTTGATAGATGGTGCCCGCTCCCAATACGATGCGCCCTGCTGTCAGTTCCTTCACGTGCTGCATGATGCCGTAGCCGTGGCGTTCCTCGCGCAGCGAGAGCAGTATATAGAGCATCGTTTCGCTCATCGGGATGTATCGTTGCCGCGCTTTTTCGATATTCATGCGCCCTCCTTATATCACATCTAACTGTATAACGATGTGATATAATAATACATCACGACGTGATACATGTCAAGTCCAAAATTCTGAGTTTTAAAAAACCTGAATCTTAAGTGGTTGGAATTAACATTAAGCAGATTGATGTGTTATAATATTCATCGCATGCCGAATGTGCACAGAACCACGACAGCTGGATGAAAAGGAGCGAGCGACTATGATGAAAAGAACGGGGCTTAGGTTTGTGGTAACGACACTGGGCTTTTTGCTGCTGATGGCAGGATGGTTCGCGATTCCCATCGATTATGATTTCTCGAACGCCATGTTCTCCGGCTGGCTCAATTTCGTGCTCGGGTACGAGCTTTATATGATTGTCGGCTGGCTGCTGGGCGTAGTCAGGTATCTGTTGGCGGCGGCCTATGTGCTGGCGCTGTTTACCGTGCTGAAAAATCATCCGAAACGTCAGAGGTTCATGCTCCTAACAGGTGCTGGACTTGTGGTGCTCGGCGTGCTGATGCTGCTCAGCATGACGCAGCTGGGCTGGTACTTCGCGCGTTGGATGCTGTCGTTCGCATCTGCAATGATGACTTCCGGATTGGTGGTCATCGTACTGGCCTTTGTTTTCCGCATATTCAGGCGCAAGGCACAGGAAAGCGGCAGCACGGGAGGAGAGCCCCCATGCGCGGAATAAAACCTGTAATGGCTGCCGAGAATATATCAAAATATCTGGTATAATAACGGCAACAACGACGAAAGGACCCCCGGGAATGACGGAACTGCTGTATATACTGGAACATATTTCGCTGCCCATCTTACTTCTGATACTTTCCGGCTACGTATTTCAGAAGATATTTAAAACGGACGTGCGCACACTGACGCGGCTGCTCGTCTATCTGCTGATTCCGGTCGTCATATTCGTTAAAATACTGGAGGCGGAAATAACATGGAATCTGCTGCTCACCGTGTCAGCCTTCATATTGCTGCTGCAGGCGTTCATGTACCTCGCCGGACTTGCGACGGCCCGGCTGCTGCGGCAGCCGCCTCGGATGCGCTGTGTCACGGTCAATGCCCTGGTGCTGCTCAATACGGGCAACTACGGCATACCGCTGATCGACCTGGTGTTCAGCGCGAACCCGCTCGCGTCTGCGTCTCAGCTTTTCATTGTGGTGGTGCAGAACATCACGACCAACACATTCGGCGTTTTCCAGCTGTGCCGGGGAAAGCAGACGCGTCGGGAGGCGTGGATCAGCGTCGCTAAGCTGCCGGCGATATATGTGATGGTGCTTGCGGCGCTGCTGAAGGGCTTTCATTTGGAGATGCCGGTAACGGTAATGGTACCGCTGCATTATCTGGCCGACGCGTTCATCGCTATCGCGCTGCTGTCGCTGGGGACGCAGCTTGCTGAAGTGAAGCTGTCGCAGGGGCTTAAGGACGTGATGGTGACCAGCATCGTCAAGGTGGTCTCAGCGCCGCTGGTGGGGTTCGCGTTCGTGCTGCTGCTGGGTGTCAAAGGACTGCTGGCTCAGGCGCTGGTCATCGGCATATCCACGCCCACCGCAGTGAATGCGGCGGTGCTGTCACGTGAGTTCGATGTGGAGCCGGGCTACGCGGCGCAGGTTGTGCTGGTGACGACGGCGCTGTGCACGTTCACACTGCCGGCGATTATCTGGTTTGTCGGACAGTATTTTACATGAATTGGTTGAATAGCATCAAAAGGTTGGGCAACATTTTATTTTGAGCAGTATACATGTAGAAGGATAAGCTTGCCTGAATCGAAAATAACCCCGACACCCGGATTCGGTGTCGGGGCAAAAGCTGCTAATGCAGAACTGTTATTTATTTTTGATATCTAGCCAAAAGCTCCTGGATTCCTGCGGCGTCAAGCGCACCTAATAGGAATGCAAGCACTGCAAGCACAGCCACGGAAATATTCTCGTTGTCGATGTCGATATGGACATTGCCAATCTCTCTAAAGATCATTCTCTGATCCTGATCCTGATCCTGCGCCTGTCCCTGTGCCTGCGCCTGAGCCTGCGCCTGATCCTGGTCCTGGTCCTGCGTCTGCGAATAACGTCTATCCCAATAACACGACATAATTTATACCCTCCAATTAGTATAGATATATAATATAATATTTATCCGGTGAAAAAAGGTGACAATACATGAATGCAGGTCACTGAAAATATTTCTATTCTGTCAGATAATGCTGAGAAATGAGTGGTTTGCGGCTTAAATATCTGCATGACAGACAGCCTGCAGCACCAACCGTTCATACTTTACTGATACTAACGATATGTGGCAGCTATTGTTACATGATTATAGCCACGCGGAAGGAAAAAACCCCGATGTTGAGTTAATTTCAGCATCGGGGCAAAGCTGCTAACGAAGCAGTGCGGCTTATTATTTTCGAAATCTAGCCAATTGCGCGTCGATTGCAGCGCCGTCAAGCTCGCCAAGCAGGAGAGCAAGAATAGCTAGTACAGCCACAGAAGTATTTTCATTATCAATATCTATATGAACGTTGCCAATCTCTCTAAAGATCATTTTCTGTTCCTGGTCCTGATCCTGAGCCTGGCCCTGTGCTTGTGCCTGAGCCTGAGCCTGAGCCTGAGCCTGATCCTGCGTTTGCGAATAACGTCTATACCAATAACAAGACATATTTTATACCTCTCAATTAGTGTAGATATACAATATAATATTAAACTCATGAAAAAAGGTGACAGTATATAACCGTCGCTCACACATTATCATATACGCTCAGTTCCGGTATAAGAGTTGAATTGTTATGCCTGTGATACGCAATCTGTATGACCATAAATTGGCCGGGAATTGCCAGCGCCTGTCGATCATTTTATGCTGAAAATGGGCTGTATCACTTCATCAGGTACGGAG
>Ga0351857_1123_pt1 | contig 15560 bp, 28 predicted proteins | sample BONcelHFGM3001D9_FD_206801 | JGI IMG/M metagenome (GOLD analysis project Ga0351857, IMG submission 206801) | Enriched cells from coal bed in the Powder River Basin, Montana, United States - BONCAT cells FGM rep2 HSBNCT.FGM.300.1.D9 ... | reverse complement strand
GAACACTTTGCGGAGATCGGCGACGCCCGAGAACACCGCCGACAGCGGCTCGAACTGGAGATCGGTGACTTCGGCGAGCAGGCGCGCGATCGTGGTCTTGCCGGTGCCGGGCGGGCCCCAGAACACGATCGACGACAGGTGGCGCGCGGCGACCATGCGCCCGAGCGGGCCCTCGGGCCCCAGCAGGTGGTCCTGGCCGACGACGTCTTCGATCCGGCGCGGCCGCAGGCGTTCAGCGAGCGGCTTGGGCGCCGCCGCCTCGAACAGGCCCGGGCTGGTGCGCTTCACTGGATGGTGAAGAAGATGCGGAACTGCACCCCGTTGCGGTTGCCGATGATCTGCCACGCGCCGCGCGACTGCTCGAGGACGCGCTCCAGGGCCTCGACCGAATCGAGCGTCACGCCGTTGATCTGGAGCAGCACGTCCTTGGCGCGAAAGCCGCGAACCTGCGCGTTGGTGCCCTGCGCCACCTTGACGATGACGATGCCGCCGGCGCCGCCGATGCCGAGCCGCGCCGCCGCTTCGGCCGTCAGCACGGCGACGGTGGCGCCCGCCAGCGGATGGTCTCCCGCCAGCGTCTTGCCCTCGGCCGCCTCGGCCTGCGCCGCTTCGCGCAGGGGCACTTCGAGCTCGAACTCCTTCTTGTCGCGCAGCATGGTCAGCTTGACCGTGCCGCCGACCGGCATGGTCGCGAGCCGGAAGCGCAAATCCTGGATATCGTTCACGTCGCGGCCGTTGATCTTGAGGATGACGTCGCCGACCCTGATGCCGGCGGCTTCGGCCGGGCTCTTCGCCTGCACCTGGCTGACGATGACGCCGCCGATGCGGTCGATGCCGCGGGCGCGGGCGATGTCGGCTGTCACGTCCTGGCCGCCGATGCCGAGGGTCGGCCGCGCGATCCGGCCGGTGGTGAGTGCGGCGCGCACGACGGCGGCCACCATGTTGGACGGAATGGCGAAGCCGATGCCGACATTGCCGCCCGAGCGCGAAATGATCGCCGTGTTGATGCCGATGAGTTTGCCGTCGGTGGTGACCAGCGCACCGCCCGAATTGCCCGGATTGATCGACGCATCGGTCTGGATGAACGAACGGAAATCGGAAATGTTGAGCGAGGTGCGGGCCACGGCGGAGACGATGCCGCTGGTGACGGTCTGGCCGACGCCGAACGGGTTGCCGATGGCGAGCACGAGATCGCCCACCTCCGCCTCGTCGGAATCGCGCAGCCCCAGGGTCGGCAGCTTCTCGCCCTTGGTGTCGATCTGGAGCACCGCCAGATCGGTGCGCTCGTCTGACAGCAGCACCTTGGCGACGAAGGTGCGTTTGTCGTGGAGGATCACCTCGATGCGGCCGCCGCTCTTGATGACGTGGTGGTTGGTGACGATGACGCCGTTCTCGCGCAGGATCACGCCCGAGCCCACGGAGCGGTTCTGCTCGCGGCGCTGCTGATCCTCGTTGAAGAAGCGGCGATAGAACGGGTCGCGATAGAGCGGGCTGCCGTTCTGCGATTGCTGCTGGGGCGTGACCCGTATGTTCACGACCGCCGGCGCCACGCGCTTGACCACCGGCGCGAAGCTGAAGCGGATCTGGTCGCGGGACTCGGGAACGGCCGTGGTCTCGGCGCGGAGCGCGCCGGAAGCCGCGAGGACGAGCGCGAGCAACACGGTTGCGGCGGCGGGACGCACGCGCAGACGGATGCCGGTCATGGTTCGAAACCTCCGGGACTCAGGCAATTGCATGGAACGGTTTATACCGCGAAACGTGGCGCGATTCGCCAAAACCTGAAACGAAAAGGCGGCCCTTTCGGGGCCGCCTTATGCCGATTGCGTGACGCCGGTGCGGCCTACGCCGCAGCGGCCTGTTCCTCGGTGCCGGCCGCGTCCGGCTTGGGGCCGGAATCGAGGCCTTTGGCGGCCGGGTCGCGATCGACCAGTTCGATCACCGCGGCGGGGGCGGCATCGCCGAAGCGGAAGCCGGCCTTGAGCACGCGCGTGTAGCCGCCCTGGCGCTCCTTGTAGCGGTCGGCCAGCGTCGTGAAGAGCTTGTCGGTGAGCTTGGCGTCCTTCAGCACCGCCAGCGCCTGGCGCCGCGCATGGAGGCCGCCGCGCTTGCCGAGGGTGATGAGGCGCTCGACGAAGGGCCGCAGGTCCTTGGCCTTGGGCAGGGTGGTGGAAATCTGCTCGTGCTTGATGAGCGCCGCGGCCATGTTGGCGAACAGGGCCTTGCGGTGGGCGGAGGTGCGGTTGAGCTTGCGGCCCCGAATGCGGTGGCGCATGGAATTATCTCCCCTGGATCAGGCCTTGGGCCGATCAGTATGGTTCTTCGAGACGTTTGGCCAGGTCCTCGATGTTCTCGGGCGGCCAGCCGGGAATCTCCATGCCGAGATGCAGGCCCATCTGCGCCAGCACCTCTTTGATCTCGTTGAGCGACTTGCGCCCGAAATTCGGGGTGCGCAGCATCTCCTGCTCGGTCTTCTGGACGAGATCGCCGATGTAGATGATGTTGTCGTTCTTGAGGCAGTTGGCCGAGCGCACCGAGAGCTCGAGCTCGTCGACCTTGCGCAGGAGGTTGCGGTTGAAGGGCAGATCGCCCTCCTTCTTCTCCGCCGCGATCTCCTTCGGCTCCTCGAAGTTGATGAACATCTGGAGCTGGTCTTGCAGGATGCGCGCGGCATAGGCCACGGCGTCCTCGGGCGTCACGGTGCCGTTGGTCTCGACCGCGAGCGACAGCCGATCGAGATCGGTCTGCTGGCCGACGCGGGCGTTGTCGACCTTGTACGAGATCTTGCGCACCGGGCTGAAGATGGCGTCGATCGGGATGAGGCCGATCGGCGCGTCCGCGGCGCGGCTCTGCCCCGCCGGCATGTAGCCCTTGCCGGATTCGACGGTGAGTTCCATCCGCACGTCCGCGGCGCGGTCGGCGTGGAACAGCACCATGTCCGGGTTGAGGATTTCGATGTCGTGCGGCAGCTCGATCTGCGACGCCTTGACGGCGCCCGCGCCCTTGTGGCGGAGCGTCATCTTCTTGGGGCCCTCGCCATGCAGGCGCAGCGCCAACTGCTTGATGTTGAGGACGATGTCGGTCACGTCCTCGATCACGCCGGTCACCGACGAGAATTCGTGCAACACGCCCTCGATCTGGATCGAGGTAACGGCGGCGCCCTGCAGCGACGACAGCAGCACGCGCCGCAGCGCATTGCCGAGCGTCATGCCGAAGCCGCGTTCGAGCGGCTGGACGACGATCGTCGCCTGGCGCTTGGGATCGGATCCGGGCTCGGTCACCAGGCCCTTGGGCTTGATGAGCGTGCTCCAATTCTTCTGAATGACGTTCATGGCCTTGTCTCGTCCTCCCGGCCAAGCCGGGTGCTTCGCTGAGGTTTCGGGCGTCACGGGGCAGCCCGTCTGCTCAGACGCGCCGGCGCTTGCGCGGCCGGCACCCATTGTGGGGAATCGGCGTCACGTCCTTGATCGACATGACCGTGAAGCCGACCGTTTGCAGCGCCCTGAGCGCCGATTCGCGGCCCGCGCCGGGACCCTTGACCAGCACGTCGATCGTCTTGACGCCGTGCTCCATCGCCTTGCGGCCGGCATCCTCGGCCGCGACCTGGGCGGCGAAGGGCGTCGACTTGCGCGAGCCCTTGAAGCCCTGCGAGCCCGACGACGACCAGGCGATGGTGTTGCCCTGCGCGTCCGTGATGGTGATCATCGTGTTGTTGAAGCTCGCATTCACGTGCGCGACGGCGGCCGTGATGTTCTTGCGCTCGCGGCGTCGGACGCGCGCGGCAGGCGTCGCAGTTGCGGTTTTGTCGGCCATGGGTCCTCGGGAGAGTTGGCGCTCGGGTATCCGGTGGTGTGGGGCGGGAGGCTATTTCTTGGTCGCGATCTTCTTTCCGGCGACGGCGCGGCCACGGCCCTTGCGCGTGCGCGCATTGGTGTGGGTGCGCTGGCCGTGAACCGGCAGCCCCTTGCGATGGCGCAGGCCGCGATAACAGCCGAGGTCCATCAGGCGCTTGATGTTCATCGCCACTTCGCGGCGGAGATCGCCCTCGACCTTGTAGTCGCGGTCGATCACCTCGCGGATGCGGGAAACCTCGTCCTCGGTCAACTGCGACACGCGCTTCTCCAGCGGCAACCCGACCTTGCCCATGATTTCGCTGGCGAAACCCGGGCCGATGCCGTGGATGTACTGTAGCGCGATCACGACGCGCTTGGCGGTGGGGATGTTGACGCCTGCAATACGCGCCAAAGTGCGTACTCCTTTTCGATCTTACGGTTTATGTCCGAGAACGTCGCCGCCAGGTTGCCGTCGGCCGGTGAAGGAACTGTCTGCGCACTGGTAATTCGCGCAAACGCAGACCGGCCCCGGGAGCCCGCTCCAAGAGCGGGCGGAATTATAGGAGCCGATCCTTCCCTGTCAATGGCTTAGGGCCTGCCGACGATCGCCTCCAATTGTCGCGACACGTCGTCTATGTCGGCCATCCCGTCCACCGACACCAGCCGCCCCTGCTCCCGGTAATAGGGCAGGATCGGCTGGGTCTGTTCGCGATAGACCACGATCCGCTTCTTCAGCGTCTCCGCATTGTCGTCTGCCCGCACCTCCCCGCCCGCGGCGCGCGCATCGCGCGCGCGCTTGTCGATGCGGTCGAACAGGGCCTTTTCGTCCACCTTCAGCTCGATGATGTGATCGAGCGTCCAGCCCATTCGTTTCATCATTTCGTCCAGCGACTTGGCCTGGGCCACCGTGCGCGGGAAGCCGTCCAGCACGAAGCCCGCCTTCTGCACGTCGCGCTCGCCGATCCGGTCCGCTATCACGCCCACCACCATATCGTCCGGCACCAGATGGCCGGCTTCCATGATCGCTTTGGCCTTCATGCCCACATCGGTGCCGGCGGCCACGGCCGCCCGCAGCATGTCTCCGGTCGAAAGCGGGATGAGGCCGTATTTCTCCTTGAGCCGTGCCGCCTGCGTTCCCTTGCCGCACCCTGGCGGACCAAGGAGGATCACGTTCATTTCTTGGCACCCTTGAGCCGGGACTTCTTGATCAGCCCTTCATATTGATGGGCAAGCAGGTGGCCCTGGACCTGCGCCACGGTATCCATGGTGACCGAGACGCAGATCAGCAGCGACGTGCCGCCGAAATAGAAGGGTATGCCGAGATTACTCGTGAGGATTTCTGGCAAGGCGCAGACGAAGGCCAGATAGGCGGCGCCCACGACCGTGATGCGGGTCAGCACGTAGTCGAAATAATCGGCGGTGGGCTTGCCCGGCCGGATGCCGGGCACGAAACCACCATACTTGCGCAGGTTCTCGGCCGTGTCCTGCGGATTGAAGACGATCGCGGTATAGAAGAACGCGAAGAAGACGATCATCGCGACGTAGAACGTGATGAACAGGATCGAGCCGCGCCCGAAATAGACGTTGATCGCGTTGAGCCATTCGGGGCCGGCGCCGCCCTGCCCCGAGAAGCCCGACAGGGTGGCCGGCAGCAATAGCAGCGAGCTCGCGAAGATCGGCGGGATCACGCCGGAAGTGTTGAGCTTCAACGGGATGAAGGAGTTTTCGCCCGCCGTCATCCGGTTGCCGACCTGGCGCTTCGGATATTGGACCACGACCCGGCGCTGCGCCCGCTCGATGAACACGACGAAGGCGACCACCGCGACCGCCATCAGCATGAAGACGACGATGGCGACCGGCGAGAGCGAGCCCTTGGCGCCCATCTCGAACACTTGGCCGAGCGATGCGGGCATGGTGGCGACGATGCCGGCGAAGATGATGAGCGATATGCCGTTGCCGATGCCGCGCGCCGTCACCTGCTCGCCCAGCCACATCAGGAACATCGTTCCGCCGATCAGCGTGATCACCACGCTGGCGCGGAAGAACAAGCCGGGCTCGGCCACGACCGCGCCCTGGCTGCTGTTCGCGGCCTCGAGCCCCACCGCGATGCCGTAAGCTTGGACCGCGCAGAGGATGACGGTGAGATAGCGGGTGTATTGGTTGATCTTCTTGCGCCCGGCGTCGCCTTCCTTGCGCAGCGCCTCCAGCTTCGGCGACACCGCCGTGAGCAGCTGGATGATGATCGATGCCGAAATGTACGGCATGATGTTGAGCGCGAAGATCGTCATCCGCTCGACGGCGCCGCCGGCGAAGACGTTGAGATAACCGAGAATGCCCTGCGACTGGCGCGCGAACAGGTCGGCGAAGACCTGCTGGTCGATGCCCGGGATCGGGATATAGGTGCCGAGCCGATAGATGATGAGGCAGCCCAGCGTGAACCAGATGCGCTTCTTGAGATCCGTCGCCTTGCCAAAGGCGGCGAAGCTCATATTGGCCGCGACTCGGTCCGCAGTAGCCATGCCCGCTCCGTTCTTGCGCTAGGGCCGCAGTGGCGCCGTTCAGCCGGCGCGCTTGGCTTTGGGCTTCAGCTTGCCTTCGGGCTTCGGCTTCTGCGGCAGAAGCGACAGCGTTCCGCCTGCTTTTTCAATGGCCTCGGCCGCGCTCTTCGAGGCGCGCGTGACCGTGATCTTGATCGACGCCTTGAGTTCGCCATCGCCCAGCAGGGCGATGCCGTCGCGCGGATTGGTGAGCACGCCCGCCGCCACCAGCGCCGCCGCGTCGATCGGCGCGCCCGCTTCGAGCTTGCCGGCATCGATGAAGGTCTGGATCTTGCCGACATTGACCGGCGCATAGTCGGCCCGGAAAATGTTGACGAAACCGCGCTTGGGCAAGCGGCGGAACAGCGGCATCTGGCCGCCCTCGAAACCGTCGATGCGCACGCCCGTGCGCGAGGTCTGGCCCTTCTGGCCGCGCCCGGATTGCTGGCCCTTACCCGAGCCAAGGCCGCGGCCCAGCCGCGTGCGCTTGATGTGAGCGCCGGGATTGTCGCGGATTTCGTTGAGTTTCATGACGCTCTCGCCTTCAGGGGCCGCCGCCGGCGCTTACTTAGGAAGCCGGCTCGACCTTTACCAGATGATGCACTTTGTCGACCATGCCGCGGACCGAAGGCGTGTCTTCGAGCACGCGGCTGCGGTTGATCTTGTTGAGGCCGAGGCCGATCAGCGTCTCGCGTTGATCGTGCCGGCGGCCGATGGGGCTGCCGATCTGCGTGACCTTGATCTGCGCCTTGTTGCCGTCGGTCGCCATGTCTATTCCCTCGCTTCGGCCGGCCCGCGGCGGCCGATGATCTCGCTCACCTTGCGGCCGCGGCGCGCCGCGATCTCGCGCGGCGACTGGATGCGCTGCAGCGCGTCGAACGTGGCCTTGATCATGTTGTGCGGGTTCGACGTGCCGACGGACTTTGCGACCACGTCGTGGACGCCGAGGCACTCGAAGATGGCGCGCATCGGCCCGCCGGCGATGATGCCGGTGCCCGGCGGCGCTGCGCGCACCACCACCCGGCCGGCGCCGAAGCGGCCCTTCTGGTCGTGGTGCAGCGTCCGCCCCTCGCGGAGCGGAATGCGGACCATGTGCCGCTTGGCCTGGTCGGTCGCCTTGCGGATGGCCTCGGGCACCTCGCGCGCCTTGCCGGTGCCGTGGCCGACCTTGCCCTTCTGGTCGCCGACCACGACGATCGCCGCGAAGCCGAAGCGCTTGCCGCCCTTGACCACCTTGGCCACGCGGTTGATGCCGACGAGCTTCTCGCGAATTTCGCCGTCTTCGCGGTCGCCGGAATCGCGTGTTCTATCTCGCGCCATGACGTCTTTCCCTGCTCAGAATTCGTTCAGAATGACAAGCCGCCTTCGCGCGCCGCGTCGGCCAGGGCTTTGACCCGGCCGTGATACACATACCCGCCGCGGTCGAAGACGACTTCGCTGACGTTCTTCTCTTTGGCCCGCTCGGCAATGAGCTTGCCCACCGCCTTGGCCGCATCGATGTCGGCGCCGGTCTTGACCGCGCCCTTCACCCCCTCGTCGAGCGACGAGGCGGCCGCGAGTGTGACACCCTTCGCGTCGTCGATGATCTGGGCATAGATGTGCCGGCTGGAGCGGAACACCGACAGCCGCACGCGGCCCCGCGACTTGCGCCGCAGCGTGGTGCGCGACCGCAGGGCGCGGCGCTTTTTGAGCTTCTCGATCTTGATGGCCATGGCGAAATACCTCGGCGTCGCGCTTGCGCGCGCACGCTACTTCTTCTTGCCTTCTTTGCGCAGGATGGTCTCGGTCTTGTACTTGATGCCCTTGCCCTTGTAGGGCTCGGGCGGCTTCAGCGCGCGAATCTCGGCGCAGAACTGACCGAGACGGGCGCGATCGGCGCCCTTGGCCATGATCTGCGTATTTTTCTCGACGGTGACGGTGATGCCATCCGGGATCGACAGGGTCACGTCGTGGCTGAAGCCAAGCTGGAACTGCAGGTTCTTGCCCTGCACCGCGGCGCGGAAGCCGACGCCGGCGATCTCCATCTCCACCTGATAGCCTTTCGAGACGCCCTCGACCATGTTGCGCAGCAGCGCCCGGGTCGTGCCCCACATCACGCGGGCGCGCTTGTGATCGCCCTGGGGCAGCACCCACAGCTTGTCGCCGTCGCGCTTGATGGCGACGTCCTTGTCCACCGGCAGGGTGAGCTCGCCGAGCTTCCCCTTGGCGCGCAGTATGCCGCCATCGACCTTCACGTCGACGCCGGCCGGCACCACCACCGGATATTTGCCGATCCGAGACATGGGCTATTCTTTCCCGTCAATACACGCGGCAGATGACTTCGCCGCCGACGTTCTTGGTCCGCGCCTGGGAGTCCGACATGACGCCCTGCGGAGTCGAAACGATGGCGACGCCGAGGCCGCCATAGGGGCGGTTCAAGGTCTTGATGCCCGAATAGACGCGGCGGCCGGGCGTCGAGACGCGCCGGATTTCGCGGATCGCGGGCTGGCCCTCGTGATAGCGCAGGTCCACCACCGTCTCGCGCACGCCGGTGCGGATCTCACGATCGGCATAGCCGCGGATGTAGCCCTCTTCCTTCAGGACGCCGAGCACGGCCGAATTCAGCTTGGCCGCCAGAACGGCGACCTGCGGCTTTCGCGCCTTCTGCCCGTTGCGAATACGGGCGATCATGTCGGCGAGCGGATCGCTCATGGACATCGCGTGTCTCCTACCAGCTCGCCTTGGTGACGCCGGGGATCTGGCCCTTCGACGCCAGGTCCCGCAGCATCAGGCGGGAGAGCCCGAACTTGCGGTGATAGCCGCGCGCGCGGCCCGTGAGGGCGCAGCGGTTGCGGATGCGGATCTTGGCGCCGTTGCGCGGCATTTCCGCCAGCTTGACGACGGCGCGGAAGCGCTCTTCGGCCGGCGTGTCCCGGTCCATGATGAGCCTCTTGAGCGCCCGGCGCTTGGCGGAATGCCGGGCCGCGAGCTTGCGGCGCGACTTGTTCTTCTCGATCGAAATGCGCGTTGCCATGTGCGGTCTCTTTCGCCCGTTCAGGCGTTGAAGAAAGGCATGTCGAAAGCCTTGAGGAGCGCCATCGCTTCCTGGTCGGTCTTCGCGGTGGTGACGATGACGATGTCCATGCCCCGGACGCTGTCGGTCTTGTCGTAGTCGATCTCGGGGAACACGATCTGCTCCTTGAGTCCGAGCGCATAGTTGCCGCGGCCGTCGAAGCTCTTGGGATTGAGGCCGCGGAAATCGCGCACCCGGGGCAGCGCGATGTTCACCAGCCGGTCCAGGAACTCGTACATCTGGCCCTTGCGCAACGTGACCTTCACGCCGATCGGCATGTTCTCGCGCAGCTTGAAGTTCGCTTCGGCCTTGCGCGCGCGCACGATCAGCGGCTTCTGGCCGGCGATCAGCGCCATGTCGTGGGCCGCGGCGTCGACCTTCTTGCGGTCCGCCGTCGCTTCGCCCACGCCCATGTTGATCACGATCTTCACGAGCTGGGGAATCTGGTGCGGGTTGCCGTAGCTGAACTCCTGCTGGAGCTGGCTGCGGATGGCGCTCTTGTAGTGTTCATATAGCCTTGTCATCGCTCCGCTCCTATCGGTCGATGATCTCGCCCGACCGGCGGGCGAAGCGGACCTTGCGGCCGTCCTCGAGGAAGGTGAAGCCGACGCGCGACGCCTTGCTCTCTTTCGGATCCACCATCGCCACGTTGGAGATGTGGATCGGCGCCTCCTTCTCGATGATGCCGCCGGGGCTCTTCTGCGAAGGCTTCGTGTGACGCTTCACCTTGTTCACGCCGCCGACGACCACGCGGTGATCGCCGGGCCCGTCGCCCTTGATCACCTCGAGAATCTCGCCGCGCTTGCCGCGATGGCGCCCGGTGGTAACCACCACCTGGTCGCCTTTCTTCAGTCTCAGCTTTACCGCCATGGCCAGTCCTCTAGAGCACCTCGGGTGCGAGCGAGATGATCTTCATGAATTGCCGGGCGCGCAGTTCGCGCGTCACCGGTCCGAAAATGCGCGTGCCGATCGGCTCGTTCTGCTTGTCGATCAGCACCGCGGCGTTGCGGTCGAAACGGATGATCGACCCGTCGTCGCGGCGGATCGGCGAAGCCGTGCGGACGATCACCGCCTTGTGGATTTCGCCCTTCTTGACGCGGCCGCGCGGGATCGCGTCCTTGACCGAAACGACGATGATGTCGCCCACGCCCGCCACGCGGCGCTTCGAGCCGCCCAGAACCTTGATGCACATCACCTTGCGGGCGCCGGAATTGTCGGCGACCTCGAGATGCGTCTCCTGTTGGATCATGACGCTTTCTCCTCGATCTTCGCCGTTCAGGCCGCAGGCGCCGCCGGGCCCGTGCCCGGCTCGCCCTCGAGCACGATCCAGCTCTTGCGCTTGCTGATCGGCCGGCATTCCTCGATCCACACGCGGTCGCCGACCTTGTGCTTGTTGGTCTCATCGTGCGCCGCGAACTTGCTCGAGCGCTTGATGAACTTCTTGTACACGGGGTGCATGACGCGACGTTCGACCAAGACCACGACGGTCTTGTTCATCTTGTCGCTCACCACCACCCCTTGCATCACTCGCCTCGGCATCGTTCGCTCCTAGGCCGGCTTCTTGGCCGCGTTCGTTTGCTTGGACTGCTTCTGGTGCAGCACCGTCTTGACCCGCGCGATGTCGCGCCGGACGACGCGCACGCGTGCGGTATTCTCGAGCTGGCCGCTCGCCGCCTGGAAGCGCAGGTTGAACCGCTCCTTTTCCAGCTCGAGCAGCTGTTCGTGGAGCTGGGGTTCGGTCTTGGCGCGCAGATCGGACGCTTCCATTTCAGGCCTCCTCGCCGACGCGCGCGATGAAGCGCGTCTTGATCGGCAGCTTGCGCGACGCGAGGTCGAATGCTTCCTTGGCGATCGCGCCCGGAACGCCGTCGAGCTCGAACAGGATGCGGCCGGGCTTGACCCGCGCCACCCAGAATTCCGGCGAGCCCTTGCCGCTGCCCATGCGGACTTCGGCGGGCTTCTTCGACACCGGCACGTCCGGGAAGATGCGTATCCACAGCCGGCCGGCGCGCTTCATGTGGCGCGTGATCGTGCGCCGCGCCGATTCGATCTGGCGCGCGGTGAGCCGCGCCGGCTCCATCGCCTTCATGCCGAAGGAACCGAAATTGAGTTCGGTACCGCCTTTGGCAAGGCCATGGATGCGGCCCTTGAACTGCTTGCGGTATTTGGTTCGCTTGGGAGCGAGCATGGTGCTGTTCCTCGCGCCTTACGCCCGGCCGCCGCTCGGCGACATCGGGCTCTCGAACATGCGCTTCTCGTGCGCCATCGGATCGTGTTCCATGATCTCGCCGCGATACACCCAGACTTTCACGCCGCAGGTGCCGTAGGTGGTCATGGCGGTCGCCTCGCCGTAGTCGATATCGGCGCGCAGCGTGTGTAGCGGCACCCGCCCTTCGCGATACCACTCCATGCGCGCGATCTCGGCACCGCCCAGGCGGCCGCCGCAATTGATGCGGATGCCGAGGGCGCCGAGGCGCATCGCCGACTGCACGGCGCGCTTCATGGCGCGGCGGAAGGCGACCCGGCGCTCGAGCTGCTGGGCGATGTTCTCGGCGACGAGTTGCGCCTCGATCTCGGGCTTGCGGATCTCGAGAATGTTGAGCGACACTTCCATGCCGGCACGCTTGGCGAGTTCCTGGCGCAGCGCCTCGATGTCGGCGCCCTTCTTGCCGATGACGACGCCGGGGCGCGCGGTGTGGATGGTGATCTTGGCCCGCTTGGCCAGGCGCTCGATGACGACGCGGCTGACGCCGGCCTGCGACAGGCGCTGCTTCAGGAACTTCCTGAGCCTCAGATCCTGCTCCAGCAGAACCGCATAGTCGCGCTCGGCATACCAGCGCGAATCCCAGGTCCGGTTGATGCCGAGGCGCAGCCCGATCGGATTGACCTTCTGGCCCATTACGCGGCTTCCTTCGCTTGCATCTTCGCCTCGGCCTTCGCCGGCGGCTCGTGGACGACCACGGTGATGTTGCTGAACGGCTTGATGATCTTCCCGGCACGCCCCTTCGACTTGGCGACGAAGCGCTTCATCACCAGCGCCGGGCCGACGAACGCTTCCTTGACGTAGAGCTTGTCGACGTCGAGGCCGTGATTGTTCTCGGCATTGGCGATGGCCGACTCCAGCACCTTCTTCACGTCGCGCGCGATGCGCTTGGCGGAGAACTGGAGCATGTGGACGGCCTGATCCGCCTTCTTGCCGCGGATCAGCTGCGCCACGAGATTCAGCTTTTGCCAACTAATGCGCAGGCGATTGCCCTTCGCCAGCGCCTCGTTGTCGGCCAATGGCCGCTTTGCCTTCGGCTTGCCCATGACTGTCCCTTACGCCTTCACGGCTTTCTTGTCGCCGGAATGGCCTTGGAAGGTCCGCGACGGCGAGAACTCGCCGAACTTGTGGCCGACCATGTTCTCGGTGACCAGAACGGGAATGAACTTGTGCCCGTTGTGGACCCCGAAAGTGAGGCCGACGAATTGCGGCAGGATGGTCGAGCGCCGCGACCACATCTTGATCACTTCGTTGCGGCCGGACGCACGCGCCCGCTCCGCCTTCTTGAGAAGGTAGCCGTCGACGAACGGGCCTTTCCATACCGAGCGAGCCATCGCCCAACCTCTACTTCGCTTTACGGCGGCGGATGATGAACTTATCCGTCCGCTTGTTGTGCCGCGTCTTGTAACCCTTGGTCGGCTTGCCCCATGGCGTGCTCGGATGGCGGTTGCCGCGGGTGCGGCCGCCATGCGGATGGTCCACGGGGTTCATCGCCTCGCCTCGGGTCTGCGGCCGGATGCCGAGCCAGCGGTTGCGGCCGGCCTTGCCGATCTGCCTGTTCTGATGGTCCGGGTTCGACACCGAACCGATCGTCGCCCAGCAGCCGGCGCGCACGACGCGCATCTCGCCCGAAGACAGGCGAAGCTGCGCCATGCCCTGGTCGCGGCCGACGATCTGCGCGTAAGCGCCCGCCGACCGCGCGAGCTGCCCGCCCGCGCCGGTCTTCAGTTCGATGTTGTGCACCACCGTGCCGACCGGAATGCTCGACAGCGGCAGGGCATTGCCCGGCTTGATGTCGGCCTTCTCGCCGGCTTCGACCACGTCGCCCGCCTGCACGCGCTGCGGCGCCAGGATGTAGGACAGCGTGCCGTCGGTGTATTTGAGGAGCGCGATGAACGCCGACCGGTTGGGATCGTATTCCAGCCGCTCGACGGTCGCCTTGCCTTCCTTGCGTCGCTTGAAATCGATCAGGCGATAGCGCCGCTTGTGGCCGCCGCCGCGGTGGCGGGAGGTGATGTGGCCGTGATTGTTGCGGCCGCCGCTGTGATGGATGCCATCGGTGAGGAACTTCACCGGCTTGCCGGAAAACAGCTCCTTGCGGTCGACGAGGACGACGCCGCGTGTGCCGGCCGTGACGGGCTTGAGTTGTCGCAATGCCATGGCGTTACACTCCCGTCGTCACGTCGATGGTCTGGCCGGGCTCGAGCGTGATGATCGCCTTCTTGTAGTCCGAGCGCTGGCCGCGCATGCCGCGGAAGAGCTTCTTCTTGCCCTCGGTGCGCAGCGTGTTGACGGCCTTCACCTTGACCCCGAACAGGCCCTCGATCGCCGCCTTGATCTCGGGCTTGGTGGCTTCGAGCGCGACCTTGAACGTGACCTGGTTGTACTCCGAGCCGCGCGTCGCCTTCTCGGTGATCACCGGCGCACGCACGATGCGGTACATCGCGTCCTTGGTAAGGGCGAGTTTCTTGCTCATGTCCGGGCCTCTTGCGCGCGCGCCGCCTCGAGCGTGAGGCCCTTGTGCTTGGTCTTGGCGAGGCGGCCGGCGATCGTCTTCACCGCTTCCTCGGTCATCACCAGCACGTCGCGGCGCATGATGTCGTAGACGTTGGCGCCCTGCGCCGGCAGCACGACGAGGTTGGGGATGTTGCGTGCCGCCTTGGCGAAGGCGCCGTCGACCGTGGCGCCGGCGACGATCAGCGCGTTGCCCGCGCCGAGGCCGGCCAGCTTCTTGCGCAGTTCGGCGGTCTTGGCCGCGGCCAGGCTGCCGTCCTTGACGACGATCAGCTTGCCGCTCGCCTGTTTCACCGACAGCGCCGTCTTGAGGCCGAGGCTGCGGACCTTCTTCGTCAGCTTGAACGAGAAGTCGCGCGGCTTCGGGCCGAAGACGATGCCGCCGCCGCGGAATTGCGCCGAGCGCAGCGAGCCTTGGCGCGCCGAGCCGGTGCCCTTCTGCTTGTAGGGCTTCTTGGTGGTGCCCTGGACGTCGCTGACGCCCTTGGTGCTGGCGGTTCCGGCGCGCCGCTTGGCGAGCTGCCAGTTGACCACGCGGGCCAGGATGTCGGGCCGCGACGGCAGGCCGAACACGGCCTCGTCGAGCTCGATCTCGCCGGCGGGCTGGTTGTCGAAATCGACGATCTTGGTCTTGATGCCCATTACGATTTGGCCTCCGCCCCGGTTTGAGCGGCCTCGGCCTGGCGCAGACCGGCGGGCTGCGGCACGTCCTTGTGCGCCGGCCGCTTCGCCGCGTCGGCGATGGTGACCCAGCTGCCTTCGGCGCCGGGCACGGAGCCCTTGACCATGATCAGGCCGCGGTCCGGATCGGTGGCGACCACGACGAGGTTCTGCTGCGTCCGCATGCGCTGGCCCATATGGCCGGCCATGCGCTTGCCCTTGAACACCCTGCCCGGATCCTGCCGGCCGCCGGTGGAGCCGTGCGAACGGTGCGAGACCGAAACGCCGTGCGTCGCACGCAAGCCGCCGAAATTGTGCCGCTTCATCGCGCCGGCGAAACCGCGGCCGATGGTGCAACCGCGCACGTCGACATACTGGCCGACGATGAAATGCTCGGCCGACAGCGTGGCGCCGGCTTCGAGCAGCGACTTCTCGTCGACACGGAACTCGACAAGACGCGCCTTCGGCTCGACCTTGGCCTTGGCGAAGTGGCCGCGCATCGGCTGCGTGACGTTCTTCACCTTGGCCTTGCCGATGCCGAGCTGCACCGCCGTATAGCCGTCGGTTTCCGTGTTGCGGACGCCCACGACCTGGCAATTCTCCAGCGCGAGCACGGTGACCGGCACGTGCCGCCCGCCTTCGGCGAACAGCCGTGTCATGCCGACCTTCCTGGCAATGACCCCGGTACGCATCATCGATCGTCC
>Ga0351857_1131_pt1 | contig 16469 bp, 17 predicted proteins | sample BONcelHFGM3001D9_FD_206801 | JGI IMG/M metagenome (GOLD analysis project Ga0351857, IMG submission 206801) | Enriched cells from coal bed in the Powder River Basin, Montana, United States - BONCAT cells FGM rep2 HSBNCT.FGM.300.1.D9 ... | reverse complement strand
CATTCACGATGCAGCTGCAAGCCGCATCTGTGAAATCGAAGCAATCCTCGCTGAAAAGGAATTTACACCATCTGTCAAGGTGTCCTCCATGCTGCGAGACGCAAAAACCCTTCTCATCATGAGCGATGGTTCCGTCAAGGCTCCTGTTTACAATATGATGTCCCTTGCGACAGGTATGTGGGCTGGTGAGCTGGCTGTAGTTGAGCGTGCCCAGAAACGTATTGCTGTCCGCGGTATGCGCAAGAATTTTAAGTTCGGCTGTAACGGATTCCCTTATCCCTTTGACGGTTTGGGCAGTCGTGAACTGTGGAATAGCAACATAGCTGATCCCCAGCTGAAAGGCGTAGCCTCCATGAAGGAGAATTTTGAATCTATCTTCAATTTTGCAACGCTTCCTGCATATCTTAGATTCCTTGAGCCTGAATACGGCAAGCCCGATTTCTCCCAACTTGACCGACTGCAGGCTGCATTTGAAAAGGTCGGGATCGAAACCAAAATTCATCCGCTCTGGTGGACTCATTTCTTGGGTATGCCACATTGGACTCATACCCTGCAATGGCAGGACGGCTCCATAAAACGCGAAATCGACCGCACGATCCACCGCACCGTTGAACGCTACAAAGGTCGCGTCAACTTCTATGATGCAATAAACGAATGTCACGACTGGTGTAATGCCTATAACTTGACCCAAGATCAGCAAGCCGCAATGACCAAATTCTGCTGCGATGCTATCCATGACATTGACCCTTCCGCACAAGCTATCGTCAATACATGCTTCATGTTCGGTGAAAACGCCGCTGATGGCCGTACCCAGTGGGGCCCCACGTGGGAACGTAATCTCGTTCCCTATTCCTATTTTGAAATGCTTGAACATAACAACGTAAAGTATGATGTAATCGGTATGCAGCTTTACAACCCGGCCCGTGACATGCTGGCTATTGAGAAGATGTATAGCCGTTTTGATAGGTTCAACCGTCCGATTCATCTGACCGAGCTGGGTGTTCCGTCATTCCCCAGCGAAATCAGGCCCGACACCACTCCCGGAGACATCTACTGCCTCGAATACATGTATTGGGGTATCTGGCACGATATGTCTTGGAGCGAACGAACCCAGGCTGACTGGATTGAGCAGTTCTATACTGTCACCTATGCACATCCGTCCGTAGAGGCTATCTCAACGTGGTCCTTTACCGACCACGGTTATGTACCTGGTGCAGGTTACCTGACCGAAAGCTGCGAACCAAAAGAGAGCTTTTATCGTTTGAATGAACTCGAAAAGTCTTGGGGGTTCGATTTTAGGAAAAGTGATGTGAATAAACGCCTAGGTCATCCCAACGAAGACGAAGGGCTGCACTGCGCAGGACAAAAATGATGGCTTGTTTGTAGATAATGACTGAATTAGGATCTTAAATTTACTGATAAAGCAGAATCAATACTTATGATAGGAGAATGATTATGATGAGTAGAGCGGTCTACATGCAGGGAACCAATAACATGGTCACCAAAGAGGTCCCCGTGCCCGTGCCTGGAGCAAATGAAGTTCTGATTAGAATAAAGGTTGTAGGCATCTGCGGGTCCGACGTGCATTATTATCAGCACGGAAGAATCGGTGACTTTGTTGTCGAAGGCGATTTTATACTCGGGCATGAGAGTGCGGGCGAAGTTGTTGAGGTTGGCTCTGAAGTAAAAAGCTTAAAAGTTGGAGACCGGGTTGCGCTTGAGCCGGGTAGGACATGCGGCAAGTGCAAATACTGCAAAGAAGGTAAATATAATCTCTGTCCTAATGTCGAGTTTTTTGCGACTCCGCCTTATCATGGTGTATTTGCAGACTATGTTACGCATCCTGAGGATATGTGTTTTAAACTGCCGGACAACGTCTCATTTATGGAAGGATCGCTTGTTGAACCTCTTGCTGTCGGACTCCATGCGTCAGGTATGGGAGAAGTGAAGCTCGGCGATACCGTTGTTATTTTCGGTTCGGGCTGTATCGGTTTGGTGACGCTTCTTTCGTGCAAGGCTAGAGGTGCCTCCAAGGTCTATGTTGTGGATGTCTTGGAAAACAGGCTGGAGACTGCCAAGAGGCTAGGAGCAGACGATGTCATCAATGCAAAAGAATGTGATCTTATACAAAAAATCGAAGAACTGACCGACGGACAAGGTGCTGATGTTGTGATTGAAACTGCAGGATCTGAAGTTACGATTAAACAAACGGCAGAAGTGGTGTCCCGGGGTGGTACAATAGTTTTGGTTGGTATGACCCCAAAAGATGAAACATGCTTCAACTTCATGAAATTAATGGGTAAAGAAGGACAGCTAAAGACGATATTCAGATATCGAAATCTATACCCTGTGGCAATCAGCGCCATTTCGAGCGGTGCGATAAACGTAAAGAATATTGTCAGCCATCAGTATGATTTCGACAATGTCAAAGAAGCATTCGATTTTGTTGTTAATAATGCGAAAGATGTTGTTAAAGCCGTTATTAACATAGATTAGGATAATCCATACGTGGTCATTGAGCACCGCTCCTAACAGTTTTGAAGGGCAGGCAACGATGAGATTAGCCTCTTGACGATCCTTTATCTCTTGAGTTTGATACTTTTTCATTACTGTTATATATATCTATTAGCTTTTTCTTATATCGTTTCAGCTCACCATGTAAAAACTTATCGTGATAAACTGGAGATTTTAATATGATTAAATGTGAAAGTATTGATCTGGATTTTTCACTGGTTGGTAAGACGGCTATAATCACCGGTGGAGCAGCGGGTATTGGTTATGCTACCGCAAAGCTTTTTCATAGTATGGGTGTTAAAATTGTATTGTCCGACTTGAACCCGATGGTCGATGAGATAGCCAAACAGATCGGAGAAGGTTGCATCGGAGTAGCCGGAAATGTATGTGCTTCTGATTATCCCGGTAAAATTATCGAGACTGGTGTCAAGGCGTTTGGTAAGGTTGATATATTAATTAACAGTGCCGGTATCGTGGCCCTGGAAAATGCAGAAATCATTAGTGAGGATGACTGGAACAGAACAATAAATATCAATCTTTCGGGCAGCTTTTTCATGGCTCAGGCTGTGGGGAAGTATATGATTGACAATAAAGTCAACGGAAACATCGTAAATATGGCTTCTCAGGCAGGAGTCGTTGCACTCGATAAGCATGTGGCCTACTGCGCAAGCAAGGGCGGTATTATTGCAATGACCAAGGTGCTGGCTATGGAATGGGGTAAGTATGGTATTCGAGTTAATGCTGTTTCACCGACAGTTGTGTTAACTGAACTCGGACATCAAGCTTGGGATGGTCCGGTAGGAGACGCCTTTAAGAAGGAGATACCGTTAGAACGTTTTGCCGAGCCGAAAGAGATTGCAGCCTGCATTGCATTCCTTTGCAGTAATGGTGCCGGAATGATTACGGGACATAATATGCTCATTGATGGCGGATTTACTATTAAATAAAATTGGAGGAAACATGCAACGTATAACCGGATAATATCGTCGAGATCTGGTTTCTATCATACAGAAAAATATGGATTTTTTGAGCGAAATTGATGGAAAGATCGGCGACGGTGATCACGGCATTAACATGAACAAGGGGTTTTCACTGTGCAAAAATAGACTCGAAGATAAAGAATATACTTTTTCAGAGGGATTATCCACGCTTAGTTGTACATTAATGGAAGACATTGGTGGATCTATGGGTCCTTTGTATGGAGTGTTCTTTGATGAGATGTCGCTGGCCTGTAGCAAAGAGATCAATGCGGACGTATTTGAGAAAATGTTAATGTGTGCTAATGATGGCATACAGGAAATAGGAAACGCAAATCGAGGCGACAAAACGCTGCTTGATACACTAATTCTCGGACTGGAAGCTTATTCTTTGGCTTTGGTCAAGGGAAAAGATTTTTCGGAAGCGTTGGATGATCTTAAAATCGGAGCTAAAGCGGGCTGGGAATCCACAAAAGATATGATTGAATCGGACGTGCAAGTCGTCTGGGAGAACGGTCTCGCGGTGTGCTTGATGCAGGCGCAACCAGTTGTTATCTCATTCTTTGCTCTATGGCCGATTCAATACAGAACATCCTTAAATAATGGATTAATTTTAAACGGTCCATTATGCCCGCAGAATGCGCTAATGGAGCAATAGCAGAATACATCTAAAACTCTCATAAGCTGTTAGGAGTTGGTGAAAGCGATAGACTGGTTAAAATCATATTGTGAACACTTGTGTCCAGCATTGACATGCATATTTATATCTTTTATTTGTTAGGCTAAACTAATTCTTCTTAGTGCCTGTTTAATTTCAAGTGCTGGAGTTCGGCGGCTTCTCTCTCCGCCAAAATGATCTATACTATATGTTTTTCTATTGCCAGAATAAGCTCACGCTTGCGATGCGTCAGAGCTTTTTCTTTTTCTGTGCGGCTTGCCGTCATTTCTGTCTCTCTCTCATATCAAACGAACTTTCTATGATCCATCATATTTATCGGCATTTTATATTTTATGCAATATAATTTTGCTTTACATAATTTTATTCATCGTGTTAAATATAATTGTATAAAATATATTAAGGAGACCGCATCATGAAGTTATATAATTTTGAAGTTAAGGCCGCATCAGGCGAAATGACACCGCTCAGCCAATACGCAGGCAAGGTGGTGCTCGTCATCAATTCCGCGACAGCATGCGGATTCACCCCTCAATACAAAGACCTACAGCCGCTGTACGAAAAATATACTTCGCAGGGACTGGAAATACTCGATTTTCCGTGCAACCAGTTCGGCGCACAGGCGCCCGGTTCCGATGAAGAGATCCATGCGTTCTGCGAAACCCGCTTTGGCGTCAAGTTCCCGATATTCGCCAAAATTGATGTCAACGGCCAAAACGCTGACCCGCTGTTTAAATGGCTGCAAAATGAAAAAGGATTTTCCGGCTTTGGCAAGCATCCCTTGAACATTATACTCAAGACAATGCTTAAAAAGGCGGATCCGGATTACGCCAAAAAACCAGATATCAAATGGAATTTCACAAAGTTTTTGATCGACCGCAACGGCGATGTGACAGAACGGTTTGAACCCACAGAGAGTATGAAACGTGTGGAGGAGAAGATCAAGGCGCTGTTATAAATGCAGCGTCCAGACTGCCGATAAACCCTAAAATATCATTCCGTGCTTGCGATACCCCATTCGGGGCACGGGTGAATCCCCCATTTTGCGCTCCACAGGGGATAACGCTCCATCGGAATGACAGAATATTTTTTTGAGAAGCGGGCGTTGCTTTAAAAGCAGTGCTCCCTCCCGAAGGCTGGTTGCACACAATTGAATTGCATACTATAATTAAACAGGGAGGGATGATACATGAACTACGATATGCTTAAACTGGAGAACCAGCTGTGCTTTCCGCTATATGCCGCATCTAAAGAGATTGTCAAACGGTATAAACCTTATCTGGACGAAATCGGGCTCACATACACCCAGTATATCGCCATGATGGTAATGTGGGAGAAAAAAACGGTCAACGTCAAGACGCTGGGCCAAGCGCTTTTTCTTGATACCGGAACACTGACGCCACTCCTGAAAAAGCTGGAAGCGCAGGGCCTCGTCACACGTCGCCGCTCACTTGAGGACGAACGCAACCTGATCGTCTCCATTACGCCGCAGGGAGAAGCCTTGCGCGAGCGAGCGGTCACCATTCCGGCCCGGATGGGACAGTGTATCGGCATCACCCGCGAGGAGGCGGATACGCTTTACCGCTTGCTTTATAAAATTTTAGGCAGCTGTACACCGGAAATCTGACGGCTGCTTTGAGCCGTTACTGCTTTGCTGCCGCCGCTGGCTTTTGGCGGGAGTAGTATTCGCCGTCAAACTCCAGCGCACCGTCCAGCAGATAGAACCACGCCCCGTCCTCGTCTGCGGTTTCATAGATCTGGCCTTCCACATAGCCCGGTTCTCTATATCCCACCGCGTACATGAAATGGATGCGCCCCGCCTCGCCGGACGCGTCCGTCACCGTCATGCCCTTGCCGTTCTGCAGCATGATCAGTTGCGTGCCGTCCTCGGCGTACCACCGCCCGGCCACCGGGTTGGCGTTCAGCACCAGCACGAGTATGATTACCGCCAGCAGCACAACAGACACTGCAATGGACACCGCCAGCGCCCGTTTTCGTTTGGGCAATATTTTCTCCGTCCAGTTCGCGCCAGCCGCAGGTGGCGCTCCCGCCCCCACCGGCTGCCCACAGTTGATGCAATATTTGTATCCGTCGCTGTTATCGGCCCCGCAATTCTGACAACGCATATACCCCTCCGTATTCAATAAGCAGCTCCCGCTTGCTGGTCTCCTAATATTATCAATATTCTTTAATAATCATTATATACCACCCAAAATCCTTACACAATCACAGATTGGAATGCCATTTTGGCGCAAGTCGCATATTTTTCCCATAAATGTCTCAAGGGTGCTGTTTCACCGGCACTCCATGTGATACAATATTCCATCATAAACCATGCTAAATTGGGCGGAAAGGGCACGAAGCCGTATGAGAATCAGCGAAGCCAAACAGTGCATCATGGAACTGTACAGAAACACCGACAGCGTTATCGCGCTGGTCAGCGAACGCGGCGTGGGCAAAACCTCCGCGTTTCAGCAGTGCGCCTGCGAACTTTCTATCGGCTACATGGGGCTGTACGCCGCGGCGATGGAAGGGCCGGACTTTATGGGTCTGCCGGACAAGGATCGCGAAAAAGGCATCACGCGCTATCTCGCGCCGCAGTTTCTGCCCACGATGACCGCCGTAAACGAGGGCTTTTTCCCCGAAAATGGCCTGTTGGTGCTGGAGGAGATCAACCGCGTGCCCACCGACACCGTCTCGGTGCTGTACCCGCTGCTGCTGGAGCGCAAGATCAACGGCCACTGTCTCGCGCCCGGCTGGAAGATTGGCGTGACGATGAACCCGGACACGCTCAACTATGCGGTCAACTCGCTGGACGACGCGATGCTGGACCGCTTCGTCACCGTTGAAGTCACCGCGAATCTGGAGGATTACGTCGCTTACTCACTGCAAAACGGTCCCTGCGACGACGTGCTGGCCTACCTCACCGCCTGCCCGGACATGTTGCTGCGCGTCAAGAAGGCGGCAGACAGCACCGCCACCGCCAAGTCGCCCACGCCGCGAGGCTGGACGCGCGTGCAGCAGCTGCTGAACAATTGCAAGCTGCCCGATAAGCTGATGCAAGAGCTGATCTGTGGCGTGCTGGGTCCCGAGGCCGCCTCTTCGTTCTTCGGCTACCTCAAAAACCGGGAGTATACCATCCCCTCCGCCGCCATTCTGCTGGCCGACTATGAGCAGGTGCGTCCGCAGTTTGAAAAGCTGGTGCGGGGCAGCCGGTTCGATCTACTCAGCCTCGTGATGAAGAAGGCCGTGTCCCTGCTGGACGGCAGCGACGCGCACTGCGCCAGCATCAACGCCATGCTGAGCAGCCTGCCCGAGGAATTCCAGCTGCTGTTCTTCAAAACACTGGCGACTGACAGGCCGGAGCTGTTTCTAGACGTCGCGCAGCGCACCGCCGTGTTCACCACGCTGTCCGGTCAGCTGCTCGATCTGCTGGCTTAGTCCAACGCCGTTTCGGAAAGGGGGCGACACTCTATGCGCATTCAACAGGCCGTCATGAAGCTGCTGCTCAGCCAGCCTTTTTATGGCGCTCTGGCCGCAGCCGTGTCGCTGCGGGAGAGCCAAACGGTGCGGCGGATGGAGATGACGCTGTTCCCCGACCCGGTGCTCAAATACAACAAGGAATGGTATGAAAACCTGCCGGACGCGCAGGCCATCGGCGCGTTGCTGCACGAGCTGCTGCATCTGGTGCTGCTGCATGCGCTGCGCCGCGGCGAGCGCGATCCGCTGCTATGGTCGGTATGCGCCGACATGGCAGTGAACGACCACCTGCCGCCCGATATGCTGACTCCCGAGGCGGTGACGAGACAAAAGATCAGCCACGAGCTGCACCACAAGCTGGAGCCGCAACGAAGCGCCGAGCGCTATTACGCAGAGATCTCCCGATTGGTAGGTGGCGAGTTCAGCCTCTTGCAGCGCGAAGGGTTCGCGTCGATACTGTGCAGCGGCGGCAGCCTCATGGAGGCAGAGCTGCTGTCCGAAGAGGACACCCCTCAGATGAACGAGCAGGCGCTCAAGAGCAAGCTGCGCGATTTGATCGATGAGGCGAGGCCGGGCGGCGGTCTGCCGCAGGCGATCACCGGTGAACTGGAGACCGTATTCGCGCAGCCGCGCATCGACTGGAAGACGATGTTCAAGCGCTTCCTGACTGGGCGGGGGCGCACAGAGTCCCGCGCGACATACAAGCGCGAATCCCGCCGGTTTGACAGCTACCCCGGCAGCAAACGCAGCGTGGGGCTTCGCGTGCTAATCGCGCTGGACGAGAGCGGGTCCATCTCCAACGACCAGCTGCAGACCTTCTTTACTGAGCTGATGGCGGTCAACCGCATCACCAACGCGCAGATACTGGTGACGGAGTTTGACACCGAGTGCACCAAACCGCTGCCCGCAGCCGAATACAAGCAGTCGCGCGAGCGCAAAAAGAGTGGTGGTACGGATTTTCGCCCAGTGTTCGCGCTGGCCGACAGCCTGAAAGTGCCGCAGGTGGTGATATTTACGGACGGCGAAGGCACCGTGCCCGAACGGGTCAGTCAGAAGGTGCTGTGGGTGCTCACCAAGGGCGGCAAGCAACCCGCGCCCTACGGCTACAGCGCGACATTCGAATAACGGATAGGAAAGACGGATATGAGTGAAGTACTGGAATATTATCTGACAGGCGGCAGCATACGGCTGGGCAAAAATGAAGCGGCGCTGGAGCTGCTGCGACGGGACAGCATAATCCGCGCGCTGCTGGGCTATACCGCAGGCGAGCTGAAGGCGCTGGTCTCCGGCTCCGCACACATCGGCAAATCGGATGATTATGTCTGCTTCGACTTTTCCGGCATACCTGAACGCCAGCTTGGCGGCGAACCCGCTGAGCTGATTAAAGAGCTTAAAACCCGCTATGGACGTGCTTTAAGCGGGCAGCTGTTTTTCCGCATCGTGTACACCACATTCGGCCACGTGTTCTACAGTCAGGCGGATTTGAATGGGGATGAGATGAGCATGAGCGCCAGCGACTGACACAAATCAGTCAGCCGTTGATGATCTCCACAGTAATTACGCTGGCCGGAATATCCGTTTTGGGGATGACAATGATGGCGTAATACGGGCACTCCGATTCGGCGTAGCCCCTGCCCGGAGTAACGGTATACCGTATCTGAATGCTGCCGCCGATACCCGCTGTCAGCTCGGCGGACTCAAGGCTGTATTCTTCCTCGTGGGTGATAACATTGGCTGTGAACATCACCAGTATCACCGTCTCGTTTTCATAGTCCGCGTTTATCGCTTCCGACACGGCGTCGAAGCCATCCAGCAGCGCGGCTTCCTCCTCGCTGTTGTTCAGCACAAATACATGAGTCCCTTCGCCCACCTGCTGCGGATGCCCGATTGAAAAAGCCTCCAGAAACCGCACGCGCTTGACCGGAACCGCCGTCTGCGCAGGTGTGGCGGACGGTGCTTCCGTCTGTATCGTCGTTTGCGGTGGTGTTTCTTCTGTCCGCGAACCGGACACGCCGCATCCGGCGGCAAACACCGCCACCGCGAGCGCCAGCACAATCACCGTAAACAGTCTCATCGTATCGCCTCCCTGCCGGAATCTTCGATAATAAGACGTATGCTCCCGGCAAACGGTTCCTCATGTGCGGTCAACCCAGCGTTTTTTCCATCACGAAGTTGGTCAGCAGCACGCCCTTACGCTCCACTAGCTGCTTCTTTATCACGACAAATCTGCGCCGCTCAAAGAACGGCCTCGCGGTGACGGACGCTTGCGTCACCACGCACATCTGTCCGGTTTCCCGCGCGTGCTGCTCCAGCGCCGCCAATATTGTCGTGGCTACCCCGCAGCCCTGCCAGTCCTTGTGCACATACAGCCTGTCCAGATAGTCCCCGTCGATATCGCCGAAGCCCACGATCACGCCGCCGCTCTGCGCAACCAGCGAACAATGCGCTCGCAGCGACTTCTCCCATGCCGCCTTATCGGTGTATCCGTCCGCCCACACATCCAGCTGCTCCGGCGTGTAGTCTTTCGCACACACCGAATGAACCGTCTCATGGAACAGGCTTAAGACGGCATCGATGTCGTTTTTCCTGTATGGCCGAAGCATCAGCATTCCCGAGACCCCTTCTTTCTAAGTAAACACCGTTTGTATATTGACATTGCCGAGTAATGCTCGAATACGGATGTTTTATTCTCTCATCAAATCCTTAACAGTCACTAGTGGATTCAAATACCGCTCGCGGCCGATGGTTGTTTTGCCAAATTCGATGGCCTTTGATGGACATGTGTGGATGCAAGCCAAACATTGCTGGCATCTGTGCAGCCATTCAGGATGGCCTCCGCTCATATTGATATTGTCCGACGGGCATACATTTTTGCAGATGCCGCAGCCATTACAATCCGGAGTAATCCAGAACTTTTTATCTGCTCGGCTTAAGGCTGACGTCAACAGACGGTGCAACATTCCGGACAGTACATACCTTTCCAAAATGGTTCCGCGAGAAAACCCTTGCGCATTGTTATTGATCTGCTGTGCCATTTCGGGCAGCGACTGATCAAAAGCTGTCAGCTTATCAGTAACGGCCTGTTTGTCATCAGCATCATAAAAAATGATATTGTTGCCGGGCATTGGAACGGTAAAACCGGTGGCAAGGTTAACGCCCCGATTTTTCAACCGTGCCGCTATCTGCCCGATCGTATCTCCGACTTGGGATTTATATGAGGCCACAGCAAAGATGTATTTTCCGTCAAAGCAATTATCCATGCTGTCAATGAACCGCACAACCGCCTCCGGCAGCCCCCACAGGTATACCGGAAAGACAAGCCCAATCACCGATGCCGTTTTATCCGCAACGGTATGCTTGCATATCGGCATAACTGCAGCACTATCAATAAGCTCTGAAAGCCTACGCGCTATATAGAGCGAATTTCCGGTACCTGTAAAATAGTAAATTATTTTTTTCATGATATTCTCCCCATACACATTATTGCGGTTGCCTGCCAATTTGTCAGGCGTTATAATCAGGATAGCACAAATAAGCGCTTTGAAAAGAACGCACTAAAACGTTATATACTATACTTTTGGAGAGCGACTAATGGATAATAACGACAGCTGCCCAATTGAATATACCTTGGGCGTTATCGGGGGCAAATGGAAAATGCTCATCATATATCATCTGATGCTATGCAAAGTCAGACGCTATGGGGAACTGAAACGCAGTATATCCGGCATTACGCATAAAATGCTGAGCGCACAGCTCAAAGAGCTTGAGTCATTTGGCATCGTTCAAAGAAAAGAATATCCCCAAATTCCACCTAAGGTGGAATACTCTCTGACGGAAACAGGCGCCAGCTTGCTTCCCATACTGGGTATGATGTACAACTGGGGGAAATCTCATATGCCGTAGAGTGCAAAAACGACATAACATCAACTTGATAAAAACAGCACCTCTTTTGGAAAGGTGCTGTTTTTTGTTTCTCTCACTCGATCACGTCCACCGCCAGCGGATACTTGCTCATCCACTCGCAGCCGTCCTTCCCAATCAGTATCGGGTTCTCGTAGCGGAAGCCGATGTCCTGGTCCGGGCAGGCGTACTGCATCGCGCAAATGAGCACCTCGCCCTCCTGGTACACATGGTCCGGGTCGGTCCAGTACGCGAACGGCCCCTCGTGCCCGCCGATGCGCCACTCGTCGCCCAGCATGCCGATGCCGTGCTCGAAGCCGGGCACCATAAAATCGGCAAAGCCGCGCTCCTCCGCAAACGCCATCATCTGCTCCGCCAGTGACGAGGGTGAGATGCCTGAGCGGTAGGTCTTCAGCGTCAGCTCCACCATGTCGGTGAAATTCTGCGCGTGCCACAGCTGCCGCTTGGACGCGGGCGCAATCAGATAGTTGTGGCTGTGGTCGCCGCAGGCCAGCTTAAACAGCGCGTGGATGTCCACCATCAACGGTTCACCCGCTTTAAGCTCCTTGGTGGTGGCCGGTGTGCACGCGCCCCCCGCAAGGCCGGTGCGATAACCGCAGGCGATTTCGTTACCGCCGGTGAAAGACCACTCCCATGTGCTGCCTGCCCTGCGCATCGACAGTGCCGCGATTCCGGCAATCTCCGTCTCCGTCATGCCCTTCCAGCCGCCGTTTTTGAGGGCGTCGTATACTGCCGCGTGCCCGATGTCCACAATGCGGCTCGCCTCGCGGAACCGGTTGATGGTGCCTTCGTCCTTAATGACGGACAGCTTATCGATGATGTGGTGTGCATTGACCAGCTTGCACTTCGGCAGCGCTTCCTCAAACGCCTTGTACTCGTAATATGTCAGGTTGCCCTCGGGCAGGTAGTTGGACATGCCCGCCTCCACGCCCACCAGGCCGCCCTCCGGCAGCAGCTCTTCAATCATGAAAGCGATCTGCGATATCTGGTCCTGCCCGCCCATGGGCGCAAAGCCCAGCACGTGGTCCTCATCCAGCCACGATTCATCCGCCGCACGTGCCGCGTCGATCACGAACGTAAACGCAGTGGGCAGCCCCTCGGGCGGTATCACAATAAAGCTGCGCCACGGAAAGAACGCGTCCGTTGTCCAGCTCATCGTCCTCAGACGCGAGCCTAAGTACACGTCCACACCCGCCCTTTTCATCTCGGCCTGTATCGCTTTGATGCGCGCCGGAAAATCAATGAAATATGGATCGTTGATGTTTGTCATGCCCGCATCCTCCTCATTCAAACTCGGTGGGTATCGTCGCGATGATCTTGTTCAGCCGGTCAACGAGCGAAGCCAGCTTGAGCGCTTTCACCATGTTACCACGCAACTTGAGCTTTCCGCCCATCAGCGCCTTCTGCGCGCCCAGCTCCGCACGGGATATTTGCGCGAACGTTTCATATTCCCCTGTGATCGTGAACTCCGCCTTGGGCCCCTGCCCGTCACCCACCTGAACGCTGCCCACCGCGCCGTCTGCAAACGCCACATAGAAGAACTTATCAGCTCCATTGCCCGGGCAATTTGTATAGATGTTGGTCATCGAGGACGTGAGATTGTTCATCTTATCCGGCGTTAAGCCCTCACGCAGCCTTTTCGCCACCTCTTCCCCCCATTGGGAAGACAAATACAACAGCTTATCCATCCGTGCCACTCCTTTCATATTAGAAGAACCCGAAGCGCAGCCGCTCCGGAAACCAAAAAAGGAAAAAGCAGTGCATGTCGCATTGCCCTCTATTGACGTAGTATGCCGTTGGTAATGAGGTCGAGCGCCTGCGCCATGTGCGTCTCCATGAAGCGCTCCTCGCACTCGATGTAGGCCCGGATGATGAAACCTTTGTATATGGAAAATATGAGTTCAGCTACCGCTTCGGTATCCATCTTTCGAAATTCACCGCTCTGCTGGCCCTCTTCGAGCACGCGGGCAATCATGCCGACCGACTCGGCGTTGATCTCCTCGTAAGGGTCCGCTTCGGGGAACATGGGGAATATGGTGGCGTCGTTCTTGAGCAGCGCACAGAAGTCTGTGTCCTCGGCGAGATACAAGAGCGCGGTTTCGCACAGCACACGGAACTGGGATGCCGCCGTGGTTTCGCGCTCTGCCGCCGCCTTCACGCGGCTTTGCCAGCGCGCCATCACGTATCGCACCACATCCTCGTACAGTGTCCGCTTGCTCATGGTATACGCGTAAACACTGCTGTTGCCGAGGCCGAGCTCCCCCGCAATGTCCTCCAGCGTCGTCTTCTTGTATCCGTAAGCGGCAAAGCACTTGAGGGCGGCCTGTAAAATGATCTCGTCGTCCAACCGTTTGCGCATGCTTTAGTCCTTTAAACGAATTATCTAATCATTTATTCGATTATAATTCCATGCATTCCCAATGTCAACAACCACGGTTTCAGTTCCTTTATCATCCATTTATGAACATTATCTTTTGGCTTTACAAAGCTTGGTATAACTGATACTGTAATCTTTGCGAATTAAGACTGGTTAACCATAAAGAAATCTACTCAACAATCATTATAGGGGAGTTCTATGAAAAAACTAATATCTTTATTAACAGCACTGCTGATGATAGCTTTGGCGTTAACGGGCTGCGGCGCTACGGAGCCCACCTCGTCCGAGCAGACACCCTCGCCCGCCGATACAGTGACTCAAGTTGCGGATGCCCCAGCCGGCGACCCCGGTACCTGGGTGATTTACTGGTATCTTTGCGGCACAGACCTTGAATCAGAAAACGGTGCGGCCACAGCCGATCTTGAGGAGCTGACGTCGGTTCCGCTTCCGGAAAACGTGAAGGTTGTCATTCAAACCGGCGGGACAAGCGAATGGCATAACGACCTCGTTGACCCGAACTATATAGAACGTTTCGTGTACGACTCTGAAGGTTTAACGAAGCTGGAACAGCTTCCGCTAGCCAGCATGGGCGATCCGAATACATTTGCAGACTTTCTTTCATTTGCCAGCACCAGCTATCCCGCGGAAAAGAAGATGGTGCTCTTCTGGAATCACGGCGGTGGTTCGGTAGCCGGTGTGGAATTTGACCAGCTGTATAATAACGACTCGCTGACGCTGACCGAGATCCGTCAGGCTTTTGAGTCAACCTTCACGCTGTCGGCTGAAAACCCACCGTTTGAAGTGGTCGGTCTGGACACTTGCCTGATGGCTACAGTAGACACGGCCGCAGCCTTCTCGGATATCGGCAGATATATGGTGGCCTCGGAAGAGACCGAACCGGCTAACGGCTGGTACTATTCTGGCTTCGTGGGCGCGCTTGCCGAAAACACCGCCATGGATGGTGCCGAGCTGGGGCAGATCATCTGCGACACCTACGTTCAAGGGTGCGAGCTGGTCGGCACGCAGGATTCCATCACGCTGTCGGTTACCGACCTTTCAAAAACAGGCAACCTCCTCACCGCTTATGACAACATCGGCAAGGAAGCGCTGGCGTACGCCTGCGAAGATCCGGCCTTCTTTGCGGAGCTGGGCAGAAGTGCCATCAAAGCCGAAAACTACGGCGGCAATACAGCCGAACAGGGCTACACCAACATGGTGGACTTGGGCGACCTCGTGCGCAACAGCCAAAACCTTCTTGCCGAAAACGCAGAGGCCGTTCTAGCCGCGCTGGACGAGTGCGTGATCTACAAGATCAACAGCACATACAGGCAGCAGGCTTCAGGCCTTTCCTGCTACTATTCCTACAACGGTGATCAGGATAATTTCAACGAGTATATCTCCGTGGGTGCGGGCACGTCCTTCAAATACCTCTACGCCTATGAGATATTTGGCACACTGCCGGAGGACGGCATGGCGTATATCGCCGATATGCAGTTCACCGAGCTTGCCGAAGTTCCGTCCATCGAAGGCTCAGGGCTGCAGGACATGCCGCTGACAGTGGACGATGAAGGCTATGCGGTGCTCAGCATTGGCGCTGATGCAGCCAATATACTGGCAGGCGTGTACTTCCAGCTCTATTATACCGATATCGCAAGCGACACCTTGCTGCTGCTCGGCAGTGACAACGACATCGATGCCGATTGGGACAACGGCGTATTCAAGGATAATTTCCGTGGTGTCTGGGGGTCCATCGACGGCAACCTCGTGTACATGGATATAAACTACGAGGGTGATGACTATAATTTGTACAATGTTCCCATCCTGTTGAATGGCGAAAGCTACAACTTAAGCGTGGGCTACAGCTTTACCGACGCAGCCTATTACATTCTGGGCGCCAGCAAACCGCTTGACCAAAGCGGCATGGCCGATAAAAACCTTGTGCAGCTCAAAGCTGGCGATGAAATAACGACGTTGCTGTACACCATGCCGATCTCCGGAGATTCGACGGAGCTGACTGAAATTGAAGCGGCCACCTTCACCGTATCTGCGGATACTTCATTCCAAGAAATAGATATGGGAGACGGCACGTTCATTATGATTTATGAGATGGTGGACTCAAACAACAACAAGGCAAACTCGGCTGCGGTGGTCTTTACCGTGGAGAGCGGAGAGATATCAACCTCTTTGGCAGAATAACGCCGAACAATTAGATGTGATGCCGTTTAAAAGACCTTCTGTGTATGCAAAGCACGGGGGTCTTTTTTGAACCACCCTGCTGAATACCCATCTCTCATAAAGCACCTCATGCGGCAAAGCCATAATCGAATCATGTATCATATCGCCGTGTTTTTGAGACACTATGTTATATCTCAAGCAATAAACGGAGGAATTAACTCATGCCTGATATCGATTTATCCAAGCTGCCTATGATGGCGCTGCACGACATCCCCACGCCGAACGCGGACGCGCAGCCCATCGTCGCGTTGGTGAAAGAGGGCGGGCGCGTTACAGGTTACCAACTGGC
>Ga0351857_1114_pt1 | contig 16578 bp, 16 predicted proteins | sample BONcelHFGM3001D9_FD_206801 | JGI IMG/M metagenome (GOLD analysis project Ga0351857, IMG submission 206801) | Enriched cells from coal bed in the Powder River Basin, Montana, United States - BONCAT cells FGM rep2 HSBNCT.FGM.300.1.D9 ... | reverse complement strand
GAGCATGAAAGATAACAAAAGAAACAAAGGAGGATTTTTAATGAACATATTAGTTGTTGAACCCATGAAGAAACCGTATATGAAGGACGTTGACTCTGGTCTACATTCTCTGCAGCGAGAGGTGGGCGGGTACATTGAGGCGATTTATCCGTATGAAGATTCAGTGGGGCTAGTCTGTAACGAGGAAGGAAAAATCGAAGGGCTTCCGCTCAACCGTGCCATCTACAGCAAAAGCGGTGAGATGTTCGATGTCATCGCCGGCACATTCCTCATCGTGGGATTGAGTGAGGATAACTTCTCAGAACTGTCCGGAGAACTGGCTGAAAAGTATGCAAAGCTCTTTGAATCTCCTGAGATGTTCTACTCGATTAATGATCAGATTGAGGTGCAGAAGGTAGAAGCGCCAGCGGCTGCGCCACCAGCTGAGGAAACCGAGCATCAGGACTTGCCACAGCGCCAATATTCAATCTATCAGCTCAAACGTTCGGATGATCTGCATTGTATACGGTTTGAATCTTTCGATTACCTCCAGAAAAACGGTATCAAATGCGATATCCGCAATTACGACCTGATGTATACCGGCGATATGAAGCCCAATGAAACGCTGGAGAATTTGTTCTATGAGTTCAATATGGAGCATCCGGAGGATTTCAAAGGGCATTCATTGTCGGTAAGCGACGTGGTCGTTGTCAAAGAACGAGGAGAAAGCACCGCACATTATGTGGACAGCATCGGATTCAAGCAGGTGGATCACTTCGAGAAAAGCACCGCCAGAACTCCGGAGAGTCGCAATGTGCGGGACATTGAGAGGTGATTTCTTTCTCGGCAGGTATGTCGGTGGGCAGCTCTGCTGTCTACTACCAAGCACTGAATTTGTGTGACCACAAATTCGCTTGTAAGGGAGACCCTTAAACCCCTGTAAGGAGGTGAATTTATGAGGAAGCGCGCGCATCGAATATGGGCACATCTATCCGATGACGAACTTGATGCGTTCCGTTGTAGCGTTAAAAAGTCTGGTTTATCGCAGGAAGCGTATCTGCGCGCGCTCATCAAAGGTCGTGTACCGAGACAGCCACCGCCTGCTGACTATTATGCCATGATGAAGGAGCTTCGCGCTATCGGCAACCGCATCAATCAGATCGCAGCAAGAGCAAATGCTATCGGTTTTATCGATGCCGAACAATATGAAAGGTATGTGCTCGAACTGCACGAGGCAATTCTGCGGATACAAGCGGCGGTCGTACTGCCGGAAAGCATATGACATGGCAACCACAAAGATATGGGACGTGCGCGGTTGGATTGGCAAGGTAATCCGATATGCGGAAAACCCCGAAAAAACGCAGAACCCCGAATGGAGTGCTGCCGAGTGCGAAGAACATGACGTCATGGAGTACGCCATGCAGGATGCATGCGAGCGCGGCCTAGTCAGTGCACTGGAATACGCGGCGGCAGATTATAAGACAGAGCAGCGACATTTTGTCTCAGGCATCAATTGTAACGTAGAGATCGCACGACAGCAGATGATGCTTACAAAAAAACAATGGGATAAGGAGGGCGGCATCGTCGCTTATCACGGGTATCAAAGCTTTGCATCGGGTGAGGTTACACCAGATGCTGCACATCGTATCGGTGTGGCACTCGCAGAAAAGTTGTGGGGTGATCGTTTTGAGGTCATCGTGGCCACGCACCTGAACACCAATTGCGTACATAATCATTTCGTTATCAACTCGATATCGTTCAAGGATGGCTTGCGATATTACGATAATAAAGCAAGTTACGCACTCATGCGTCGTACATCTGACGAGCTATGCAACGAAAACGCATTATCGGTCATATCTGATCCAAAAAACCGTGGCAAGCACTACGCTGAATGGAAAGCCGAGAACGATGGACAGCGCACATGGCGCAGCGCCATCCGCGAGGATGTGGATCAGGCTGTTATCGTGTCCATGAGCTTTCAGGCGTTCATCCGCAGCATGAAGGAAAAGGGTTATGAGGTTATCACGAGCGGCAAATATATGAAAGTGCGGCCACAGGGTAAGGAACGTTTCGCACGTCTTCACACACTTGGCGATAACTACACCGAAGAAGCAATAAAGCAGCGTATTCTCCGTCAAAGGATGCTCGAACGACCGCCCAAGCCTATACCGCCTATTGTTAAATGCGTGAAGGTACGTGGAGATTTCAGGTTTTCTCGCGTCACGTGGAAGGGGCTAAGAACACTGTACTTCTACTATCTATACAAGCTTCGAGAGGCGCAGCGTCAGCCGATAGGTCAGGCGCCTTTTTTATTGCGCGAGGATTTGCGACTGATGGACGCTATATCCGAGCAGGCGAAGTTTCTGCATAGGTATGGGATTGATACGGAGGAGCAGCTAGTAGTTTTTCGTATAAACATAGAACAACAGATATCTACTCTGACAGACGAACGCAAGACGCTGTCAACTGAAAAGCGCCATTTATTATTCTCAGAGGAACGAAAGGTGTTTATTAGTAAGCAAATTAGTGAGTTTTCGGTACAACTCAAATCACTCAAGAAGGACTTGAATCTTTGCCATACTATTTTGGAACGATCTGTGGCGATTACGGAGAGACAGGTGCAAATAAAGCGACCAGACCAAAGCTATAAGGAATATATAATTACAAATAAGACCAAGCCTTTCCGTTGAAAAGCCAAACAAGGATTATGGAATATTATGTCGAAATGTAATGCTAGAATCTGCATTATGTCTATAATACGAAGTTCAGATAATGCAAAATGAGAGTTCGCAAGCTGAACTTTTGAGGTTGTGAAACACATAATTAAAAAAGTATTAGAAAACGAGAAGCTCCGGCATCGAACTATAAGATACTCTTCAAAGGCGATAGTTATACTATTATTTGGCCATATAAAAGGTTTCAAGGATCAAAATAACTGGAAGCGTCATCAGAAGATTTCTCTAGGAATAATACGGTAAAATGTTTTATGGGGGTACAGAATGATACTAAATGAAGTGTTTATCCAAAATTATAGGAAATTTATTAGAACATCACTGTCACTTACTAATGATATTACGCTATTAGCTGGTGCAAATAACAGCGGAAAAACCTCACTAATAGATTTACTCGTATGTATTATTGAAACAGGTAAATGCACTTATGATGTCTCGGATATTCCTGTTACAGCGGCAAAAGAGTGGATAGATAAGGCGTACCCTGTATTTTGCGGATTTTTTGATAAAAACCTTGGAAAAGACGAAACTATAAAAGGTATAATCAATAGACTTTTCGCAATTGAACCGCCAAATCCTGAATTGAATTTGCTTATTCCACCTACCTTAGTAAAATTTAAAATTGACTATTCCGTTGATGATGACATAAGAAATTTTGCAAATTACATTATGGATTTTGACGCAAGCAAACGGTCGTTTTATTTTGTTTATTCGTTACATATGACACCTACATCCTTTGGCGAGTCACTTGAAAGAGATTATGATAAACTCAAGAGTCGATACGATAAAATCAAAAGCGACGGGACAGAGCAATCTAAGGTTGAGCTTTTAAAAGAAAAAATGCTTTGTTCTTATGCTTCGAGCATTATTGAAGAATGCTATTATACGGATAGTGAGACGTATTATTCTGATTTAATAGAGAAATTCTATTATGCTAGTGGCGAAGTACAAAATCTCAATAAAATCGAATTATCAGATTTCAGAGCGTTGTTTAATTTTCGAAATTTACACGCAGGGAGACCACTTGACGATAAAAGTAATGGCAGAATGAGAAGTTTGAGTAAAAACATGATTGAGCTGGCTGGCCATGAGGATAGCTGGAAAACAATGCTTGGCGAGCTGCCCGACAAAATACTTCAACCGATTGAAGATGCTCAGATTACCAATGTCGTTCGAGAAGCATCAGTTAATGTACTCAGTGAAGCAATTCAAAGTATCGCAAAAGCAAACGGTGGCAATACTGGAGAAATGGTTCTGGATATTGATATATCAGAAGAATCCATAAACGGTTTAATTAGTCAGATTACAAACGCAAAATATCAGCTTGAGGGTCATTTCCTTAATGAGGCTTCCCAAGGGTTGGGATATAGCAATATGATCTATATACTTCTTCAGCTTGAAAATTATAAAAGAGAAATAGATCCGCTGCTGGTAAATCTTTTTATCATTGAAGAACCGGAATCACATATGCATCCGCAAATGCAGAATGTATTTGGAAAATATCTTCGAACGTATTATCAGCAGAAAAAGATACAAGGACTGATTACAACACATTCTGGCGAGATGGTGCGAGTTACCGATATGAAAAATTTAAGAGTCGCTCGCCCACTTGGGTGTTTTGAAGCTGCTATACTTGATTTTTCTGCTTTTAAGGAAAAAATATGCGGAGATCCTGTCCTTGATAACTTTTATGATTGGTTTTATGAGATAGGTTTCTCTGATATTGTTTTCGCAGACAAAGTGATTTTATATGAAGGTGACACTGAACGGATGTTGATACGGAAATTATCAATGTTCGATAAATTCAAGAAATTGAATCACTTGTATATTGCTTTTGTCCAAGTTGGTGGAGCTTATGCGTATAACTATAGAAGTCTCATTGAATTTTTAAAGATCAAAACGTTAATATTGACAGACTTGGATTACGATAAGGATGCCGTTGATGAAACGTCTATAAAAGCATCAAGTATAACAAACGCCACCATCCTTAGTTTCTATAGGATTACACATCCTGACTCTTCACCTACGGTTTTTGATTTGTATCAGTGGAAAAAAAACAGAGAAAACATATTGTTTGATGGCTGTGCTTACCTAAGCTATCAAGGCGAAACAGACAGATATGCAAGAACCTTGGAAGAGGCAATGCTAGCGAAACATTATGGGTTTAACGCATATGTAAAAAAGAATAAAAAGTCTTGGACTAAATTTAGATCACAAGACAAGCTTAAATATACAATTCCACAGAAAGCTGGCAACTATAACATTAGGGATATTGTTGCTCATACATCAAACGGTAAAACCGACTTCATGTATTCGGTCATATTAAATAAACTAACCGAACGATTGTTGCCTGGGTATATTGAGGAGGGACTGATATGGCTGATGCAGTAATTGAAAATATCTTCCTAGTGAATGCACCTGCAGGGAGTGGAAAGACAACAAGAATAAAGTCTATGATCGTTGACCTCTTAATTGCTAAACCCAATGATAACATCCTTTGTATTACATATACAAACAGAGCTGCCGACGAACTAATAAAAGTATATATCACTGATAAACTAATCATTAAAAAAAAAAACTCCTTCCTTCACGGTTTTATTGGAATATATTTTTCTCACAAACAAATTATCGAATTATTTTTTGAAATCTATGGAGGGGAAATCCGGGAAAGAATCGCTAATGCAGGCAACGAGGTGAATATTACAAGAAGCAATAATAAGTATATAGAAAAGTATGGGTCGTTGACATATGAGACTGTAAGACAAAATATCAAGACAATCTCATATAACGAAACCCAGTTCAATTCACTGTATTATGGTGGATTGTGTCATGATGACTTGATTACGTTCGCAAAGCGTATTTTTGATAAATTTCCTGTAGTGCAAAAAAGACTAACACAAAGATATCAAACTATTTTTATTGATGAGTATCAGGACTCTTCCGCGAGCGTATTGAAGATGTTTTATGATGCCACACGAGAGACCTCTACGTACCTATATTTACTTGGAGACAAAATGCAACAAATATACAGGAATTATGACGGATCATTTGAAGAAAAACTGCCTACCCTTAATAAGTCTATTGTACTTGACATTAATCACCGCTCTATACCAGTAATAATCGACATTTTAAATAATCTCTATAATGATAGTTCATATAAACAAAATCCTGTATCGGAAAAGGTTTATCCAGAACCCGATCATGTTCCACGCGTATTAATCTGTGATAATATTTCCGAAGTGCTGGAGTCGGAAAAAGCTAAATTCACAAACGTATTGGAGCTTTACCTTCTTAACCAAAAGAGGTTTGACGCGATTGGCTCAGGTAACCTTTATAGGCAATTTAGCAGGATGGATAAATACTCATTTGTAAATAAATACAGTGCAGTTGACGTAATTACCGATAACACAATTGAGAATGTAGACATTCTCATGAAGTTATTGTTTTCCGTTGACCAAATCGCTCATTTCTATAAAGTTAAGAATCTGGGCGGAATTATTCAACTATTAAGGAAAAACCCCAAGCTTTTTGCAAAAGAAACCGTTACTATATCAAAGCACGATGACAAAGAGCGGATGAGCGGAATGCTCAAAATTATTATCGATAAATACAATGATGTTGGAAAGCAGTATACAATAAGCGAAGTGATTGAATCCCTGAGAGAAACTGGAATCACTAGAGCAGAGTATATTGATGCAATTTTTGAAAATGGTGAGTATTCAGGGGTATTATTAGTTAAAATTTGTGAATTTAGGTTGATGGCGGAATATTTACTTACGCCTAATGTATCCACTCAACATGGAGTTAAAGGCGAAAGCCATGACACTGTATTTTTTATTGCGGAAGATAGCAATACGCAGCCTGTTGTTCATATGTATTCTTTTTTAAAGCTATGGAGTTCCATGGATATTTCATTGAGTATATTTGAAAAGTTTTATTTTGATTACATGAAATGGATAGATGAAACGATCGCACATCTAGGTTTCAAACTTACTCATATTAACAGCCAATTGCATTCTCTACACGTGCAATATCTGAAAACAAGAATTTCCGAGTTGATAGATAATTTTAAGGACAATTCGATATTCAATCGATTATGTAGGCAGTCTTATGATACGTATTTATCAAATCCAAATGTAACAAATGCTAAAGATTGCTTTAAAGAAAATGTAGTATACGGTGCATTGTGCGCATATCGATTATTTTATGTTGGATGCTCAAGGGCGCGACGAAATCTTACAGTATTTATTGATAAAAATAAGATCAGCAGTTTTTCTGATGAGTTAGTAAAAAAACTTTTCTCAACGGGATTTGTTGTAGAATGATTTGTGTCATGAGTTGAGATACAGCGTGTAAAAGGTAGAAATGGATTTAAATATTTGCCAGCATATCTCAAACAACATAAATAAACATTTCATTATAGCAATAACTTAAGGTTCGAAATAATGTAAGTCGACATTTATTAATCTATATTAAGAGGTTGAAATGAGTTCAATATTTAATTGGATGCGTATTAATAAAGGATGGGCGGCATTAATCATAATAATTATAACTGTTTTTTTATTTTTGGGAATACCAGTTATTATTAGTGCTTATTTTCTTGATGACGGTGGGATTCCTGTAGATTGGGAAGCAAAAGACTTTCTACTGTTTTATGGATCGTTTCTAGCTTTTATCGGAACATCAGTTTAGGTATAGTATCATGGAGGCAGAATCAGAGTATTAATAACGAAATGAATCTTATAGAGAGGAATAGGGTATTATCAGAAAACAAACCAGACATTTTATATCCCCAGTAATAACGTCTAATTATTTTGGTTGGGACAAACTTACGATAGGAAACGTTAAGGTCAATAAGTATACTATGTTGCAGTTTTTTATTGACAATGTCGGCAATGGAATTGCAAGGACAATAACTTTTCATATCCATATAGGAGGGAAAGACTACGCTGTTAAATATGACTCTAATAGTATCCCAGATTTAATTAACGGCTTTCCATCGTCAAAGAGAATTGATATAAATTCAATGAAAAAATTAATCATTTCAATAGATAATGAATTAATTGATTTTGAAGAAACTATTACGCAAAAAAAAGAGTGTGTTTTAATTATAAGATTTACTGATTATTATGAAAATGAATATGAGCAAAGGTATTTCATATGCGTTAAAAGAATACACAATGATGATGGCAAGGATATACCAAAGCGTGGCGATAGCGAACTAATGTTTGGTAGATACTATGATACATTAGATATTGAGATTAACAAAACAACTTACCCAAAGCTAATAAATATAAACGAAGATTTTAATAAACTATATCAAAAAAGATGAGGAAGAACATTATCCATATCCCTTCCCCCTGCTACATGAAGTTTATGTGGCGATTTTTTTGATTTATTGTTATAATATGGTGAATGATAGTCTATACTGCTAGTTCGAAACCAGATTGGCCTTGAAAATATTTGATATATTAAAAGTAGGTGTAGTGTCACGCTTACTGAACAAGAATTGCGGAAATTAAAAGAACTTCTGGACGCTGAAATTGATTTTATTGATGCTAAAGATGAAAATGTCGAAAATGCATCCGAGTGAATTGAACAGAGAATTAGGATTACACCTCAAAGAAGTGTATGAGTTAGTTATTAGATTAATGGAGTTTTGGGCACGAAGGATTTGTTTTGGAGGTGCGGGATTAAGATGAGAGATAAAAAAAGTTGGGTAAAGTTTTTATCAGCTATCGTTTTTATTTTAGTAGCTGGTGTCCTTTTCGCTTGGGGTATTTATTTTATATTCTGTAATCCATTTAGTCTGGATACTAGTGGTGACCCAGGTACATTAATTTCTGCTTACTCGATTTTTATAATGGTAGTACTATTTGTTATTGGTGTTCCTATTGCTTTGTTTAGTTACAATACTCGAAAAGAGAGTAAAGAGGATTTTAAAGAAATTAAAGAAGACTATGATCGAAATAAAAATGATTATGAGAACATCAAGAAAGACTATGAAAAAATAAAAGAAAGTAGTGTTCAGCAGCATTTAGAAATTAAGGACCAAATAAGACCTATTGAGGATGAAATAAAAGAAAACGCTGCTTTTAAAAAAGTAGATGAGTTATATAAAGAGGATCCCCAGAATATTTGGAAAGGTCAAGGTCTTGGAGAATTTTCAGATTGTTTTAGTAAAAAACATAGTCAAGAAGCAAAAAAATACTTTTATCAAGCAAAATATTTAATGAAAGACAAGTTGATAGATAGAAATGAGATTAAGGACGATTTTAGTATATATAAAAAAGATATACAGATCATCTCAACTGCTATCGGTTATTTTCGTATGTGTGAAGATCTAATGCTTGTTAATACTGACAAGGAAAATTTCTGCTATGATATATATCGAGAAATCTCAAACGCATATAAATCATTAGGACTACGATTCTTTAAACATAATAGTGCAATAGCTCTTGATCATTTGCTTAACGCGCTTGAGTATTGTCAGAAAGCAATCTGTGAAATAGATTCATTTATGTTGCCATATAATAATAAAAGCAATATATTGAAAGACATTTTCATTTTATGTAGAAATGCTGGAAAAGAAACCAGAAGTATTTTAAGACAAAAATTGAATGACAAATTACTGTCCTTCTATTTAAATGTTTTTGATTTTAAACAAATAGGAGAGTATATCGTTAAAATATATAATGACACGAATCTTTTAATAGATGAAAATATAGGTGATGGGATAAGAGTGAATCAAGTAATAGAACAGATAAAACAACTTAAAGACATATGCAGCGAACCAGATAATTGTGCTAAATGTAAATGGAATTGTTCTGAATACTATAACAAAGCAGGAAAATTCAACGATATGGATATATTGCTTCTGTTATTAATAGTTGAATCTATAATTTGTATAAATAAAAAGGTGCTCGATAATTTGCCCGCTTTTAAAGAAGATGAGGAAGAACAATACTTAAATATCCAGAGATGTTATTATAACTGTGCAATATCGAATTATATGCTCATCGAATACAGTTTGATTGAGTTGAAAGCAAAACCTACTAAAGAAAAATATAGTTTATCAGAGGATTTTCAAGATTACCTTATCCATGCAATAGAATATGTTGGTGAACAAAATAAACATAAGAGGAAATATCAAGACGATATTCGTAATGATGTTGATCTAAGATCGTTGTTAATAAATCCAAAAGAGGGTAAGCACGAAAATGAATTTTTAGAGAGTCTGAGAGAAAAAATTGAAAATATAATCAAGGAAAAATTAAGAATTGTATGATACGAGAATTTGAATGAGTAAAAAGTATTTACATAATGTATTTACTTATTACATTTGGTGTGCTATTATATCCTTAGGTGAAAAATATGGTAGACAATTCGATGAAAAAGGCTATAGAAATAATTTGCGTGAATTTACCCTCGTTGAGAGGTATGTTAAATATTACCCAGCAGAAGCTGGCCGAGCAAATAGGGACATCCAGGCAGGGCATTATCAACTTTGAGCATCAGGAAAAGAAATTGACAAGGAGTATGCTGATCGCCATTGTGACGTATTTTTCTTTAAGAGGACGTAGCGCTGCTTTTTTAAAGTCCCTGGGGCTTTATAAGAACTCGTATATTAATTCTCTGGGTTTTGATGAGCAGCTGTGTGACTATATCATTGAGAATAGCACTTTGGAGAATTAGATGAAGAAGGAAGAGTTTTATTTTCAATGGCATTTCATGAATGAGTGCAACCTGCGTTGTGCCCATTGCTATCAAGAGGGGTATCGGTTTCAGAACCTCCCGCTTGATAAGCTGTTGCAAATTGCAGAACAGATATCGCATGCGCTCGATAAGTGGAATATGCTTGGGAGAATATCTTTGACTGGAGGAGAGCCCTTTCTTAGTCCTCATCTATTCCCGCTGATGGACTATTTCGAAAATGATGAGAACACAAAGCAGTTTGATATTTTGACCAATGGAACGTGCATTGAATTGGACCAAATATTGCAGTTAAAAGAATACAAAAAGCTTCGGCAAATTCAGATTTCTTTGGATGGCGCGACAGCAGGGACTCATGATTCTGTTCGTGGTTCTGGTGTATTTAATAAGGTTGTGAAAACAATCAAGGCTCTTAGGGACAACGATATTGAAGTTTCTATCATGTTTACTTTGATGAAAAGGAATATGGGCGAAGCGATACAAGTGATTGATTTCGCAGAGCAAAACAATATAAATGCCGTGACCGTTGAGAGAGTTACTCCCTGCGGAAATAGCAATATATCTGATGTTTTAACCCGGGACGAGATCAAAGACATTTATGAAGCGATTACTGTGCGTGCCAACACGATTTCGGAACAACTTAAGGTAAGAAGACTTCGTCCCTTGTGGATAAACACAGAACACAAGAATAGTCGCACGGATTGCAACATAGGTGGTTTTTGTCCTGTCGGATTTACTTCATTAGCAATTCTCTGGGATGGCACAGTGCTTCCCTGTAGACGGTTGAACATTCCTATAGGCAATATATTGGAAGAGGGACTGTTTAAGATATGGTATGCTAGTGATGTGTTATGGAGAATAAGGGACAAGAATAACTTGCAAGGGAAATGCCATGCTTGCAGCAACATTGAGCGGTGCGGGGGGTGTAGAGCCATCGCATATGAAACCACCGGCGACTATATGGGAGAGGATATACAATGCTGGATATAAATAATAGCTATAAACTAAAAACGGATATTGTACTCAAAGGTTTAAACGGTAAGTATTGGGCGCTGAGCACAACGACAGGGAACCAATACAAACTTAACGAAGTTGCTTATCATATATTGAATGAACTGACTGAAGCGCAAAGCATCAATGAGCTTTTGGACGCTGTAATGAAGACTTATAATGTCTCAAAGCAGGAATTTATGAGCGATTGTGATGCTTTAATAGAAAACGCAATAAAAAGTGGGTTAATAGAGGAGGTGAAAAAATGAAGGAGTATGAAAAGCCCAGCATCGAATTAGAAACCGAGATGCTTTTCACTAAGGAGGTTTGGGAAGAGTTTAGTGAAGGAAACTGGTGTTTCGGATGCACTAATTGCAATTGCAACTAGTGGTTCAAAGCAGCTCGGCTTATGATACAGATATCTTAGCCGAGCTGCTTTATAGTTTCGAGGTGATTGAACATGAAAATCATAGATACACATGTCCATGTGGGGTTAAGTGATTTTTGTAAAAATACAAATACAGATTCCTTTTATAATCTGAATAATGATTATAAAGATTTTGTTCAGTTAATGGATCGAAATCATATTGACCGGGCTGTTATATTACCAATACCTCATAAGGATTTTGACTCAGATCTGTCCAATGATTATCTTATATCGGCATACCGTGAATACCCTTATCGCTTCATACCGTTTTGTAGAATAGATAAAAAGCTAGAAGATAACATTAAACGAGGATTTAAAGGTGCAAAACTCCATCTAGTCTATGAAGAAGTTGAGATCAGTCAGATAAAAAATGAGCTTCTTATATTAGAGGAGTTTCAAGTTCCACTCATTGTTCATGCGTTATATAAAGATAAAGCTAAACAGATCAAGAAGATGCTTAATATTGCGCCCAATTTAATTATCACATTGGCGCATATGGGCAGAGGCCATATATATACTGACGAGCATGTTGTAGAAAATGCTATTGCATTGAAGAAAAACGATAATGTCTACTTTGAAACATCGACCGTTGGCAACATTAGTGCAATAGAAGAGGTATGTAACATTATTGGTGATGACAGGGTGATTTTTGGCAGCGATTTTCCGTTCGGGAAAGCATGGTTTAAGGATAAAAAGCCTTATGATTATAAAGATGAGCTCGAATTGTTTATTAACTCAAATATAAGTCAAAGCAGCATTGAAAAAATACTATATACGAACGCATACAATTTGCTTGACTTAGATGAGAAGCCCGATAGAATCATTGTCAGAAAAATTAAGAAAAGTGATCTGGAGCAAGTCAATAATTTAATCACGATACTATGTGAACAAGATAGAAAGTTTCTCGCTTTGGAACCTAAAATGTCATTAATCAGACAGCAAATTAGAAACGAAAGGCATTGTTATGTGGCAACAAGTGAAAATGAGATCGTAGGCTTTATGAGAGAAAGCGGTCGTCCAGAGGGGTATTCACTTCTGGAAGAATTACTTGTACATCCTGAACATCGTAGACAAGGTATCGCAAAGAAGATGCTTCGGTATTATCACAGGATTTTCCCCAAAACGCTGGCAAAAACTAATGCAAAAAATGAAAACATAATGAATCTGCTAAAAAACCACAGATACAATGCTGATAACCCTAATGCACAGCGAATCATCAACTGGACACGGTGTGACGAATAAATTATGAATGAGCAACGCAGACTCGATAACCGGTCTTATAAAGAAATAAATAATAAAGTATTGGAGATACAGATTATTCGCAGTGAAGTATTAAGCTTTACTATGAACTATTTTCTTCATAAAGACTTTAAATTGATTGATCCTCCTATCATTCATGAGTATATTCCAAACAAAAAATCTGAAGTTTATATTTCCATTGATGATGAGACATTTTCGCTTAATTCAAGCAATGCTTTATATATGAGTGCATACGCTGTTTTGATGGAAAGAGTTTTCTCAATATCTCCGACGTTTAGAAAAGAGCGACCATCTGATAATCATTTAGTTGAATTTAAAATGCTTGAGGTGGAATTATTAGGCTGTTCGTTCGAAGAATGTATGGAGTTGGTTTATGATTTTATTAAATCTATGCTGCTTAATCTGTGTAATATACAAAAAGGTACTGTGTTTAAAAAGCGTTTCACAGAACTGTATAATAGCTTCCAAGTAGATTCTCAAAGTTATGCCGATATAATCAAAACGTTAAGATCACAAGGTTGTGCAATAGAATATGGAGCTGACTTAAGTGATTATGATAACGAGGTATCAAAGATTATTAGCAACCCCACTTTTGTGATAGATTATCCATTCCCAATGGCTTCATGGACAGCGCTGCCGAAAGACCACAATATTGCGTATGCCTTTAATCTCATTTTGCCAGATCAATATGGTGAGCTCACTGAAGGTTGTCAAAGGAATAATGATTATAAGTTATTCATGCACAAATTTGAGCAGTCAGATATTCATGTGCTGGATTGGTATGCTGATGCAATTAAAAGCAGCAAAACAGATCGAAGTGGCTTTGGCTTGGGCATGGAAAGATTAATAAGATGGGTTACTGGAAGCAAGAAAATAGCAGATACAGTCTTGTTTCCGAGATTCACTGAGGAAAGGTAACAAATGTCGATCTATACGAATAGAGCAATGCTATCCTTGCTTAACATGACAAATGAAATGAACCGGAAGGGTATAGAAATAAGCAGGATCACAAAAACAACAGTGTTATTATTGATGTCAGGTCTTTCGCCAAATAACGTTAACAGAGAAGTTTTGAATAAATGCATTTCAAGTCAATACGATGATGGAGGGTTTGTCGGAAACAGCGATACACTCTGGAATATTTGTTTATTAAAATTTTTTGAGAAATATCGACCGAATGCTGATAAAGCACTCAAATGGTTGACAGAGAATTCTGACATTGAAGGTGGATTCGGACGCAGCAAACGAGACATGTGTAGAATCCCGGTTACAGGGTTAGCCCTCTTTTTGCTTCCTGAGATTGCGGAAAAAAAGCATTTAGAATGGCTTGAAAACGCATGGTTATCGGAAGCCAATTCACTAACATACAAAGCGGCTTATACGCTTTTAGCCTTTCAAGCGAATAAGTACGAGCCTAATCACGAGAGTTTAATAAGCGATAATATGCGCTGGCTTGCATCACAGCAGGAAGACAGTGGTGGGTTTGCTCCTTGGCGCAATCACCCTGTTGGCGCAAATATATATTGTACAGCCATTGCTGTATTGGGGCTTTTGAGCTATGGAAAAGAGAGTTACTGTTATCAAATAAAAAAAGCATACGAATATATGAAAAAGACTCAATTGAAAAGTGGTATATGGCCTTACCACGAAATCGAAGACGGATCATCTTGGGGGTTATACTCCATGACGAAAATTGAGGATACTTTTGGAGAAATAGATAAATGAGCAACATCATAATAATCTACCCAAGGCCGGACGAATATAAGAAGCCGAGGTTTGGATTTTCATATGATATGATGACAATTGCAACCGTCCTATCAAATGAAGGGCATCGTATATTGCTAAAAGACTATTCTTGCGAACCATTTTGTAACGATGATTTTAGTAAGGAAATTGCGGAATATAAGATTGACCTTGCAATTATTGAGTTTGATTCATTTGCATTAAAACGTTCTGAAAACTATACTCATGGGCTGGAACTAGTCAAAATAGTTAAATGTTTAAACGAGAGAATAAAAGTAGTTGCTTATGGACATTATTGCTGCATTTCAAAAAAAGATATTGATACAGCTGATATTACTATTAAAGAAAATAGAGTTGATTTAATAATTGATGCAATCGTTAAAACGGAATCAATTAAAGGTGAATTACCTCGCTTAAATGATTTAGATTCTTTGCCTGTTATTAATAGAATGTTGCTTGACCAGATTGAATTTTATAAACAAAATAGCAAATCAACTCTGGTTAGAACTGCTGATGGATGTGAAAATACTTGCGTATTTTGCCAGAGAAAAGGTTGGCAAAAAAAGTTTCAAGTCCATTCTGATCAATATGTCCTTAATGAGTTTAAACTGCTTAAAGAACAAGGGTTTATAAATATATGGATAATAGATGAAAACTTCACTTTCAATTTGGCAAGAGCAAAGCGTATTCTGACGCTTTTTATTGAACAAAAAGTCACTGAGAAAATGAAAATATCTATCAGTAGTTGGTCTAATATTGATAATGAATTCTTAGACTTAGCGAGTAAAGCAAATGTAAGAGTAATTAGTATGGGTATTGAAAGTGGGAATCAGCAGATATTAGATTTTTATAAGAAAAATATTGATCTCCAAAAAACAAAAAAAATTGTGCGGTATGCAAATAAACTGGGCATATTTACAATTGGTAATTTCATAATCGGTGCACCTATGGAAACTTACGAGACAATAGAAGAAACATTTTTATATATTAGAGAGTGTGAATTTGATCAAGTTAACATAAAAACATTAGACTACATGATGGGATCTCAGCTATATGATTCTGTTATGGACATGGCTAAGGGACGATCTCATCTTTTTGCTTGTTTAGAAAACGGGCTCAATCGGTTTGCTTTTCAGGAAATTTTAGATATAAAACATAATTTCTTAGCAGATTATAATGCAGAAAAAAAAGATAGAGTAAGTAATAAAATGAGACAATTCGGAACACCTTATGACCTTTTTACTCCATATTAAAACGATAAGTGAGTTTCATTGCATTGAGGTGCTGTAGCATGAAGATTATATTGGATCCACAGATATTGGAGAACTTTTGTTACGATTTTATTAATAGGCTGTCAAAATATCAGTTAAGCTACTATTTGCGAGATAAATCTAGTGGCCATTCCAAGGAAAATGCTATCCATGCTTCTATCATTTGGACAAGAGAGGCAGTATGCCAAATTAACACTTCCAAAACAATCGCTGGAAGCAAAGAGTTATCTGACTTACTTGTGCTAATTTCATTCATAGATATCTTACTGGAGGCAAGAGACCAAACATACTGCACCATATATAAAGAAGATCGATATCCAGAAGTAAATGAAGTTTTTTGTTTTCAGGATGCTCCATCTTTATATGAAGAATTGAAAAACAGAAATTATTTTAAGGAAATTCGTGCATTATTCAGTGCTCATCCTTTAAATCTTAGGGAACCAACCAAAAAACCACAAGCTAA
>Ga0351857_1130_pt1 | contig 16691 bp, 16 predicted proteins | sample BONcelHFGM3001D9_FD_206801 | JGI IMG/M metagenome (GOLD analysis project Ga0351857, IMG submission 206801) | Enriched cells from coal bed in the Powder River Basin, Montana, United States - BONCAT cells FGM rep2 HSBNCT.FGM.300.1.D9 ... | reverse complement strand
TGTTCTCACGATGTTGCGATGATGGACCGGACTTTTTGGGAATAATCATCAGTTTTCGAACAAATCCATCTCCCAGACTTTGTGTTTTTATGCCGGGACGATCTTTCAGAGCCAGATGAACCATTTTGCGATCCGTCGGATTGAGTTTTCCTATCGCGATGGGCCGGCCATTCCGAATGGCTTTTTCAGCCAGACGATTGGCCAGTTGAATCAGTTCCTCCTGTCGTTTTTCATTGTATCCTTCAACATCGATGACAAGCCGTACTCGCGGGTGACTGTTTTTATTGATGACCCGGTCCATCACATATTGAATGGATTCAAGGGTCTGCCCCCTTCTGCCGATCAGTTGATCGCAATGATCTCCGCTGATCGTGTATATGATCCGCTTTTCATCACGCTTTACCTGAATACTGGCGTTTTCGGTGATTGCCTCTACAATGGCCTTTAATAGATCCGTGGCCTGTTGAATACCATCATGGATTATTTCTATGCTTGCGCCGGTATTCCGCGTCTCGGATGCTTCAATCGAATTCAGCCTATCCGAATCCACCGTATCGGCATTTGATGCGACAGTTTTGAGGATATCACCGTTTTTTGTGTCTTCCAGTGGTGAACAATATACGCGGATTTTTGCTTTTTTGACGCCGACAATTCCAAAAATGCCAGAAGAGCCAAAAGACAGGATATCGTATTTCAGGTCATCCTTACTTATCGACAGATTTTCAGAGGCTATTTGCAGGGCTTTATCGATATTTTTCCCTTCAAACTCCAACCAGGGTGTCATGAAAAAACCTCCAACAGAATTAAACCTGCGTTCTATATTGGCCGGTAAACCGGGTTACACACGGGTCTGTTATACAATCGATGGTAGACCTGCCAACCTGAACCCATATCAATCAACTATATTTTTTTTGAATAAAATACTGCTGCGAAATGGAAACCACGTTGTTGACCAGCCAGTAAAGAACCAGTCCGGATGAAAAATTGATAAAAATCACGGTAAACACAACAGGCATCAGCATCATCATTTTTGCCTGGGTGGGGTCGCCAACTGGCGGACTCATTTTTTGCTGAATGAACATGGTCACGCCCATGATCAGCGTCAGAACCGGAATACCATAAGGCGGCTCCATGAATGGAATCGAAAAGGGGAAATGAAACAGGCGGTCAGGCGCCGACAGGTCATTGATCCAGCCGATAAACGGAGCATGCCTCAACTCAATGGCCTCGTACAGCATCCGGTACAGCGCAAAAAAAACCGGTATCTGCACCAGCATGGGAAGACATCCGCCCATGGGGTTAATCTTGTATGTTTTATAGAGAGCCATGACTTCTTCATTCATTTTCTTCTTGTCATTCGGATATTTTGCCCGGATTTCATTTAAAAGCGGCTGCATCCGCTTCATTTCAGCCATGGATTTGTAGCTTTTGGTTCCCAACGGCCAAAGAACCGCCTTGACCAGAAGCGTCAATATGATGATCGCTACGCCGTAATTGGGAATGACACTGTAAAACGAATTCATCAGCCATAGGCAGGGTTTGGCCAGAATGTCAAACATGCCAAAATTGATGGCCTTATCCAGTTCCAGATTCAATGACTTGAGAATGGTCAGACTTTTGGGACCCATATAGACGTGATAATTGAAAGCGGCCTGCTGGCCGGGTTGAATCGAAACTTCAGGTTCAACCAACTGACCTTGAAATAAATTATCAACCAACTTCAGCTTCATTTGCGCCTGCGACGGCTTGTCTGGAACAATGCTTGAAATAAAATAGCGTTCTTCAAGAGAAATCCAGTTGATGTTTCCCGCATTGACCGCCTTTTCCGGGATTTCTTTAAAGGGTATCTGTAACAGGGCATTGTTGATCAGGGCGCTGGAGCCTTCAAAGCCATATTGGGCATCTGTAGGCTTCACCAGATTCGACAGATACAGACTGAATTGATTGTTCAATATATTTTCTGATGTGTTTTTCAGCACGATCTGAAGGTCGATCAGATAGCTGTCGGGCCGGAACGTGTATTGCTTTTCAATGGTATATCCAAACGGAGATATCCACGAAAACGAAATGGTCTCGGAATGCGTGCTGATCTGAATATTTTCACTCTTGGCAGTAGTTTGAAAAAGCGCTTCCTGAATCTGGGGCAATGAACTGTCTCCGAACGAAACAAGCAGTGTTCCGGTTTTGCTTCCGTCAAAAATCAGATCTTTCAGGGGAGACCCGCTTTCCGCTTTTTCACGATAATCGTTTAATATCAAACTTTTGACAACCGCGCCTTTCGGAGAGATTTTCATACGATAGAGATTGGTGGTGACAGTGATGTCTTTTGCCGGCGTATATTCTGGTAGATTCTTTTCCTGGATGGCGGGTGTGGTTAATGCCGTGGTTTTTTCGCTATCCGTTACAGGCTTGGCAGGTTCAGAAATTGCCGGTTTGGCCGTTTCTTCAGTTTTTTGAGCAGGATTTTGCTCACCAAAAAAATATCCCCAGACCATAAAAACCAGAAATGAGAGCGCTATGGCCAGAAATATGCGGGCATGTTCCATGTGTGACTCCTCATGATTCGCTGAATCAGTGAATCAAAAAAAATATAAAAGGTCAGGTTGTGCGGCGGATTGGGATTGCGCCGGGATTCAAATCATGACGAATTCGTATGATATCCATCTGCGTTTTGACTGTTTACACGTTCATCAAATCATAATTGGTGACAATCCTGATTCATCGATTAGGGAACCAGGTCAACACCCCCCGGATGAAACGGATGACACCGGCATATGCGTTGAATGGACAAAAGGCCACCTTTAAAAATACCGTACCTGGAGATAGCTTGGCAAGCATAATGGGAACAGGAAGGATAAAACCGGCAGTGTGGACCCAATATCGGAGAAACAACCAATTGATAGGCTCTGATCAAAAGAATAATTATCGATTTAATTGTGCAAACTCCCAAATATAATTTTTCTGTCCTCCCATAAAGGGCATATGATTTGCATATAACTTTTTATAATTTAATCAATATCCCATTCAAACCACGATCTTTGTAAACTTGAATGGACAGTAGCATAACGGACTGAAGTACAGTCTTTTACTGATCGCTTGCTGGAATTTCTATTTGAAAGCGAACTGGCACCAGAAGGATAGTGATGATTTTTTTCTGTGATCTTTGTTCCGTGGTAGAAGAGTCTTGTCGACATAGAGGCAGAAACAATAATCACAGAATTCCCACCAGTGCATCAGGAATCAGTGAGCATATCCTCCGGGACTTACTGATGGCTGAGCGCCTGGGTAGAAATTTTTCTGAAAATATCATTTAGTGCCCGATAAAGAAAACAGGCATCCAATTCCGCCGCCCGCTTTTTGGCAATCAGATTGATATCTCTGAATGTATCAAACTGAAATGTATGCCGGTTTTTTCTGAAATATTCCCGCACATGCCGTTTAATCCGGTTACGAACGACGGAATTACCAACCTTTCTGGAAACGGTGATACCCAGCCTGGTCCGGTCATAGGAATTGGATGCAAAAACGGCTAAAAACTGACTGACATGAACCGTATTTCCAGTTTTGGACAGGTCAAGAAATTCTTTTCGTTTTCGAAGCCGATCTTTCTTTGTAAAGTGGCAATCGATTCTGACCACGTTCAGAAGGTCCTTCCACTAACAACGGGCTTTTATACGCAAAGGCGTTTTCTGCCCTTGGCCCGCCGCCTGTTGATAACAAGTCTCCCCTGACGTGTTGACATTCGTTTTAAAAATCCATGCGTTCTGGCATGTTTAATATTGCTTGGCTGAAATGTTCGTTTCATTATACCCTCAACTTTGTTAACGTTATATGAAAAAATCTCTTTTATTAACCACAACAAATGAATTAAGTCAATAAAAATGGTTCGTTTGATGATGTGAAACAGAATATTGTATCTGAGGCCATAACATCATACCATAGTTTTCAAGATAACGGTTTTGGATGCATTATCTGTCGGGGATGATCGACAGTTTTTCAAGGCGTCAGCCGCAAAAGATCTATCCCTCCCTTGTGCCTTGTCAAAATCATTCATCTTAAAAGCTATTTCGTTTAGGTGGTTATCATTCTCTTAAGCCATAATGAAACATTTCATAGGCTGTTTTACCACCAAGCAGCGCATCTATTTTTTCTTGAATCTCCTGCCTTTTCTTGTTTTTAAGCCAAATTTCCCAATCATTGGCAGATGCCCATGTGCTTATGACCAGATAAACATCAGGTCTGTCACTGCTTTTCAAGGTTTCACCAGAAATATATCCATCCTGACCTGTCGCCAACGATCTCATCTCCTTAAACAAATTTAACATATCCCTGGCTTTTTCCTGCGGAATTGTCCGTGTAATTAAGATTTTGACACTCATACTTTCCTCCTAAAATCATGGGGATTGGATAAAAACTTTTTCCTTTCGATTATCGAACGATCCGAACATAGACTTCATGATAATGATTTTGGGAAAGCGCAGGGAAGGGATAGGCCTTTGGGCGGCTGAAGCCTTGAAAAGCTTCCGGCCATCCCCAACCGATAACGCACCCCAAATAATTATCTGGAAAGCTATAGAAATTTATTTATTCAGGTACAATAGAGATATCTGAGATTACAATGGCGGAATATACAACATGAGCAATTATTTTCTTCGCTTAATCAACTTGAGGTTTGGCTAATAATGTTCTCAGAATATCTTCTTTTCCAACAATACCAACAAGCCGTCCTTCATGTAATACAGGAATAGTATGAAAACCTTTATCTACCATCAGGCCGGCTACCACATCAATGTTCATATCTGGTTCTGCAAAGGCCGGATTTGGTGACATTGCCTGGGCAACTGTTATGGCAGCGATCTTTTGAACTTGTTTTTCGAATTGTTTCACAGATGATGTTGAAAATAATCCATCCATAAAAATAAATAAAGAGGGGATTGGAAGCCTTTTCTGTTGAGCGATCAAATCGCTTTGGCATAGAATTCCCACCAATTTTCCGGCTTGATTCACAACAGGGATTCCATTGATACGGTTCTCTAATAATATCTTTGCAGCTTGTAATATTTCAGTCTCAGGAGAAACTGTAATTAGTTCAGTTGTCATAATATCTCTTACTTTTAACATAATACCTCCTTGACACAGACTGATTACCTGCTTTTATTCCGGCATGAATTTATTATAAAGATGGTACCTGGATCTTAAATTAAGAAATGTTTGTCAAAGAATAGCATCGGCATCTTGAAAGGGGGGATGAAAAAACATGGTTTGAAGCTGGTCCAAGTACCGCTTTTGGACATGTTGAAATGGCTCCGTTAAGGCGATCATGGGGGCTCCATTAGGATGATCATTGACAGACATGTCAACGGAAAGACGTTTGCGGAAAAGTATTTTTATAAATGGTGGATCAAGGTCTTCAACAATCTGGGAATATCGCTTTTAAGATAATGATTTTGGGAAGGCAGCAGGGAGGGGATAGGCCTTTTTTGGCCATCGCCGACCGATACCGCACCCAAAATCTTTATCTTGGAAGCTAAAGAAGGCGTTGACCGTTACTGAGGAACACGGCACGCTTCCGCTAAGACCCCAAAAAAAGTTAAAATCTGCAAACACCATCAATGAATCGATAAAATGAATCAAGATGTTGTTTGGTGGAGGCGGCGGGAATTGAACCCGCGTCCGAAAATATTCCATCCGGGCGTCTACATACATATCCTGAATTTTGAATTTCGCCCATCCGAGCTCCTTCAGGCGGGATATCATCAAGGCTATCCTGGTTAAGTTTCGCCGGATTCGAACCAGGCGGTCGAAATCAGACTATCCTGCTGTATTCGCCCATGTCAAGCCCGCAGGCCCTGCCCAACTGGACGGTAGCCTAAGCGGCTACAGCGTATCTATAATCGTCTGCGATTATATTTATTCCTGCCTGTTTAACGAGAAGCCAGGAACTCGGTATGCAGCCAGAACTTCTTTATCCCCGTCGAAACCGTTTCGCCCCCCTTGTACAAAGGGAGATACGCTTCTGTGAGACGATTCATATAATAGAGCATTTCCCGCATGGTGTCAATCACCGATGATATCCCCGCTCCGCGTCCCGGTCCATGTCTTTCTGACGGATACTGTGCCGTTTGTCATACAGATGCTTTCCCTTGGCCAGCGCGATGACGACCTTGGCCTTCCCGTTTTTGAAATAGATGCGGAGCGGAATGAGTGACAAGCCTTTTTCATTGACCTGTCCATAGAGTCGCTTGATTTCGTATTGATGAAGAAGGAGTTTTCTGGGACGCAGCGGATCATGATTGCCGTAATAGGCATACGGATAGACGCCGATGTGAAGCTGATAGAGGAACACCTCGCCGTTTTGAATTTTGGCGTATGAATCCTTCAGATTGGCCCGGCCATTGCGCAGGGATTTGACCTCTGTTCCCTTTAACACCATGCCAGCCTCAAATTCATCCTCGATAAAATAGCTGAATCGGGCCTTTCTGTTTTCTGCGACAATTTTGATATGATTCCGATCCATGATCTTTTCTTTCAAATTCAATTAAACCGCAGCATACAACAGGCTGCCGTAAGTGCTGTGAAGAAGATCCATTATTTCACGAGTCGTCTTCAACCGAAGGGCTTCCTCGACCAGGCTGCTGCACGCATCCAGTCTGAGTGAGGAGATCATCCGTTTGATAGCCGGTATGGACTGGGGATTCATGCTGATTTCATTCAGCCCAAGTCCCAGAAGAACGGGAATGTTAAGGGGATCTCCGGCCATTTCCCCACACATATAGGTGGGTATCCCCTGTTTGCGCCCATTTTCCGTCACCTGTCGAATCATGCGGATAATGGCTGGATGAAGTGGCGAATAAAGATAGGCGACTTCCCGGTTTCCGCGGTCGATGGCCAGTGAAAATTGAATCAGATCATTGGTTCCGATGCTGAAAAAATCGACCAGCTCAGCCATCATGTCGGACAGAACAACGACAGATGGAACTTCAACCATGATGCCCACTTCGATGTCGGATCGATGCGGCAGACTTTCCTGTTTCAATTCTTCGCCGGCAATGGACAGCATTTTTCGGGCTTCCATAATTTCTTCACAACTGGAAATCATGGGTAACAGAATTCGGACGCTTCCGAAATGGGCTGCTCTGAGTATTGCCCGTATCTGGATTTTAAAAATGTCCGGGCGTTTCATGGAGTAACGGATTGCCCGAAGACCAAGCGCCGGATTTTGTTCTTCCGTGATTTCAGAATGATTCAGGGCTTTGTCACCATTGACATCCAATGTCCGAATGGTAACAGGCCTGGGCGCCATCTGCTGAACCACATTCCTGTAGCTGTCAAACAATTCGGTTTCACTGGGAAAATCATTCCGTCCCATATATTGGAACTCGGTTCGATAAAGACCGATTCCATCTCCGCCGTTTTCAATGACAAGCTGTGCTTCATCCGGAATCTCGATATTTCCCATGACGCCCAGCCAGAAGCCATCCAGGGTCTTGGATTCGACAAAACGGTATTTAAGAAACCGGGAAAGCTGGGCCTCATAGTCGATTTTTCGAAGTGCATATTCCATCAGCGTCGAATCATCCGGATGAACGATCACAATCCCGGATGTGCCATCCACAATCAGTATGTCGTCCGTATCGATCTGATTTGTTGCGGTTTTCAATCCCATGATTGCAGGAATATTGAGGCTTCTGGCAATGATGCCGGTATGGGATGTCTTGCCTCCCAAATCCGTAATGAATCCCTTGATGGTCTCCTGTTTGATTTGGCTGGCCTGAGCCGGAGACAGGTCCCTGGCGACCAGAATGACCTGCCGGTCAATACGGGTGATATCAGCCATATCCGCTCCAACCAGATTCATCAGGATTCGATCCGACACATGGACGATATCCGTGGCCCGTTCCTTGAGATAAGCATCCGCCATTCGGTTGAACTTGGACCGTAGCGAAGATGTCACCTTTTTGAGTGCCCATTCCGCATTGATCTTTTCCGATTCAATGGTCTCAAGAATTTTGCCATACAGCAATTTGTCCTTTAACAGGCTGATATGGGTTTGTAGAATATCCGTATGTTCCCTGATATCCTGACAGGCGTCGTTGATGATGGCAATCATGTCGTCACGGGTTTTTTTGACCGCGGACTTGAATCGCTTCAATTCTTTTCCAATGGCTGGTTCTGAAATATGATATTTTCGGATGACCTGAATGGAATCCATATCGACAACATAAGCCCTGCCGATACAAATGCCTGAAGATGCGGACACGCCGTTCAGACGAATTTCCGGAGTACCGGCAGACTCGCCATTGATTTCCCCAAAGCCCAGTTCGGCAAGATCGGTCAGCGCATTCAGGACCGGGATATCCATGGCGTCATCCACAACGAATTCAATCCAGACACCAGCAGGGCAGGCTATCGAGAGCAGATCGAATATATTTTTGGCGCTGACTTTTTCCGAATCCCGAATCGCCCATATGTTGAAATGGGCTTTGTTTGCCAGTTTTACGATTTTGGCGGCGGAACGTGCATGGATGCCCATTTCATTGATCATCAGCGTTTTTTTTGATATACATTGAGACATAAGAGTGTTTGCCGGTAATAGTTGGTTGAGGTTGGCGCTTTTGAAAACAGGAATTGACGGGAAAGGTGAACCGGTTTTTACAAGCGCATTTTCGCAACCGGTAAAAAACCGTATTGCATTGTTTTTTTATCAATCCAAATGTCAATTGTCAATCGGCTTGCCGCAACGGGATGGGATTGATGAAAACCGAGTCCACCCTGGCGGGTAGTCAGCAAGGCGGGTAAATCTGTTGACACTCCCCATACCTTGTGATAGCTGAATGCGATTAATAAGGATTGCAAAGAAATCATTGATAATTCTGCTTAAAATTGAACGTATGCACATAAGGTATTGGAAATCCAAGCAGTTGATCAGTCAACAGTCCGGCAGGGGGGATGGCAATGGCAACCCAATCGATGAAGGCAGGCGAACAATTGTTGAATACGATTGATGATGATAATGACATTCTGGATCTGACCGAAGAAATCCAGTCTGATGACGACCAAGAAATTGTTGATCTGCGTGATATCGTGTTTGATGACGATGATATTAAAATGAAAGTGTCCAATGCGAATTCACCACCTTTTTCCATTAAGGACAAGCCCAGCCTGAAAGATGACGATTGGTTGAATGGAAAAGAGGATCTAATCGACTTATCCGATGCAATAGAAGCCGATGATGCTGTCGAACGGGAAATGTCTGCTACCGATGATGAGGACATCATCGATTTATCCGATGCCATCAAAGCCGACGGTACGATCACGCCCGAAACGTCTGTAACCGATAATAACTACGATGATGATGAATTGAATCTTGATGAACTGCTGAATATTCCGGAAAAACAAATAGATTCGTCCAGGATGATGGAAACACCCCGATCGCCGGTTTTTCAGAACGAATCCCCGGTTCTTTTCGAAAATCCGGATATCAACGAGTTATCCCCTGATTCGAAATGGCCCATCGATATAGAACCGATGGCTTCAGCGGACAATATCTCCCTGGCTGATGAAATCGACGGAATAAAATCCCGATCAACAGATCCTGAATTACCCGACTTTCCGCCTCCGACAGATGAGAACAGGCCGAATCATTTTTGGGAGGACAGAGATATCGATCTTCTGGATGCGGTTGGATTGAATTTGACGGATTCGGCGAAATCATCTGATATCCCATCGCCTTTGGAAACAGAATTGTTTCTGGATGATATCGGTGTTGAAGTCGATTCGGATGGGCCGAAAATATCCTTTAATTCAGAAGATACGGTTTTGCCAACAGTCACTGTCCATGAACCGCCTGTCGATGATGCTGAATTGCTGGCCAAACTCTCGGACGATCAGATCGAAGCGGCCTTGGAGCGGGTGATTCATCGATTGTTTCGGGAAAAAATTGAAACAGCGCTGGAGACGACTGTCAGCCGGATCGTTCATGAGGAAATTCAACATATCAAACAGCTTTTGATGGATGACACGGAAAAATCGGAATCATAATTCACATGGTGATGGTCGTGAATGATTTGAAAACGGCATTCGCATATCTGATCACCAATTAGTGGAGCATTTTTTATGGCGTTGAATCAGCTTGAAAAGGGGTATGAACCCCATGATGTGGAAAAAAAATGGTATGATTTCTGGGAAGAGAATGAATTGTTTGCAGCTCCCGAAAACACGGATAATCCCGCATATTCGATCGTCATTCCACCGCCCAATGTAACGGGTGTTCTGCATATGGGCCATGCCCTGAATGTCACGCTTCAGGATATTCTCTGCCGGTACCGGAGACTGAAGGGCGATGCAGTTCTCTGGATGCCCGGAACCGATCATGCCGGAATCGCCACCCAGAATGTCGTTGAAAAAAAACTGGCGACAGAAGGAGTCAGCCGTCATCAACTGGGCCGGGAAAAATTTATCGAAGCCGTATGGGCCTGGCGAAAAGAATCCGGGAGCGCCATCATCAATCAACTGAAACGTCTCGGAGCCTCCTGTGACTGGAAACGTGAACGGTTCACCATGGATGAGGGACTTTCCGATGCGGTTCGCAAGGTATTTGTACAACTTTATCATGACGGATTGATTTATCAGGGGGATTATATCATCAACTGGTGTCACCGGTGTTATACCGCACTGTCTGACCTGGAAGTCGAACATGAGGATGTGGACAGTTTTCTGTATCATATCCGGTATCTGTTTCCGGATCGGTCGGATGGCCTTGTGATTGCGACAACAAGGCCCGAAACCCTTTTTGGAGACACGGCGGTCGCGATTCATCCTGATGATCCCAGATATCAGAATCTGCCGTCACATGAGGTGATGCTGCCCTTGACCAATAGACGGATTCCGATCATTCGGGATACCTATGTCGGCATGGAATTCGGTACCGGCGCACTTAAGGTGACGCCGGCCCATGATCCCAATGATTTCGAGATTGGCGGACGTCACGATCTACCCCGCCTCAAGGTGATCGATGACAATGGACAAATGAATGATGGTGCCGGCCGATTCAGTGGAATGGATCGTTTTGCCTGCAGACAGGCTGCGGTGGATGAGCTTCGACAAATCGGACTGCTTGAAAAAATGGAACCCTATCGCCACAGCGTGGGGCATTGCTATCGCTGCAAAACCATTGTGGAACCCAACCTGTCAAAGCAGTGGTTCGTCAGTGCCAGGCCATTGGCCGAGAAAGCCATTGCCGCGGTTCAGGATGGGAAGACCCGGATTGTTCCGGAGACATGGGTCAAAAACTATTTTGATTGGCTGACCAACATCCGGGACTGGTGCATTTCCCGGCAAATCTGGTGGGGTCATCAGATACCGGCCTGGACTTGTTCTGACTGCAACCATCTGACTGTTTCGATTGAAACACCCATCACCTGCCCCCATTGCGGTCAGTCGAACCTGGTTCAGGAAACCGATGTGCTGGATACCTGGTTCAGTTCTGCCCTGTGGCCGTTTTCCACTATGGGATGGCCGAATGACACGCCCCTGTTGAGGAAATACTATCCTACGTCTGTTCTGGTTACCGGTTTTGACATTCTCTTTTTCTGGGTCGCCCGAATGATGATGATGGGAATCCATTTCATGAACGAGGTGCCGTTCAAGGATGTGTATGTCCATGCGCTGGTTCGGGATGAATCCGGTAAAAAGATGAGTAAATCCAAGGGTAATGTAATTGATCCCCTGACCGTAATCGATCGGTATGGAACCGATGCGTTTCGCATGACGCTGGCTGCCTTTGCCGCCCAGGGCCGGGATATCAAAATGTCGGAAAAACGGGTCGAGGGCTATCGGCATTTTATCAACAAGCTCTGGAATGCGGCCCGGTTTGCACTGATGCATGTCGATCAGGGGTATTCCAGCCTGCCTAACCAGCCACTTTCCCTTCCCAACCGGTGGATTCTGTCCCGATTACAGGCTGTCGTCCGAAACGTGGTGGATGCGCTGGATAACTATCATTTCAATGAAGCCGCCAGCCAGCTCTATCAATTTGTCTGGCATGAATTTTGTGACTGGTACCTGGAAGCGGTCAAATCCGATCTGTATGAAAAAGAAGGAGAACAGGCCAGAAACGACACCCGATGTGTGATGTGGCATGTCCTTCGGGATATCCTGATTCTGCTGCATCCCATGATTCCATTTGTCACAGAAGAGATATGGCTTATGATGCCGGGAGCATCCGGAAGCATTATGCGGGCGGAATTTCCCGGTTCCCAGGAAAATCGCATTGATCTGGAGGCAGAGCGGCATATGGCCATCCTGATTGAAATCACGACTGCCGTCCGCAATATCCGGGGCGAGATGAATCTGGCGCCGTCCCTGGTTTTGAAATGCCAGATTCAAACCCTGGACGAACGGATTCAGACCGTGGTTCAGGAATATGGAAGCCGGATTCAGAATTTGGCACGGCTTGAATCGGTCCTGACCTGCAGCCCCGGTGAAAAACCCCGCACCAGCGCGACCGCTATCATCGAAAATGCGGTCATGTATGTGCCGCTGGAAGGTGTTCTGAATGTGGAGCAGGAAGTTCAGAGACTGGATAAAGAGCTGAAAAAAATCAACAATGATCTGGATGCCGTGATCCGGAAACTGAATAACGAGGATTTTCTGAGCAAGGCGCCCGAGGATGTGATCGAGAAGGTGAAATCCAAGCAGTCGGCGCTGGTTGAAAAACAGACCAAACTTCAGATGAATATCGAAAAAATCAGATCGATTCAGAAGTCAGAGATTGATCCGTCATGATGGGTTATGTAGAAAAACTGATCGAACTGGCGCTCGCAGAGGACATTGGAACCGGCGATATCACAACGGACTATCTGATTGACCCGGTTCAGACCGGAAGGGCCGTCATCCGGGCCAAAGAATCACTGGTTCTCGCCGGCGTCGGGGTGGCGCAACAGGTGTTTGAAATGCTTGATCCAACAGTCCGGATTGCAGCCCTGCATGCCGATGGCACCACACTTGAGAGTGGCACATCCATTCTGGAAATCGAGGGAAAACTTCGATGTCTGTTGACCGGTGAACGAACAGCGCTCAATTTCATGCAACGGCTGTCTGGAATTGCGACCCATGTCAGATCCTATGTCAATACCATGAATGGTCTTCCCGTTCGGCTGGTGGATACCCGAAAAACCACGCCCGGCCTGCGAACGCTGGAGAAATATGCGGTTCGAATGGGCGGTGCAGCCAATCACCGCATGGGATTGTTTGACGGTGTACTGATCAAAGATAACCATATTGCCGCGTGCGGCGGAATTTTGCAGGCGGTTGCCCGGATTCGAAAACACGTTTCCCATCTGATGAAAATTGAAGTGGAAGCCTCGAACCTGCAAGAGGTTCAGGATGCCCTTGAAGCAGGCGCCGATGTCATCATGCTGGACAACATGAATGGGGATCAGATCCGCGAAGCCGCAACCCTGATCGACGGGAAATCCCTGATCGAGGTCTCCGGGCGTGTCAGTCAGGACACGATTGTTCGGCTTGCCCAGTCAGGTGTCAATATCATTTCGGTCGGCGCGTTGACACATGGGGCAAGAAGTGTGGATATCAGTATGGATATCCTTGTGTCAGCCCCTGAAAGATATCTTCCGGCTGTCGCATGATTCCGTTACGGGACACCCTCGCATCACGCAGCCATCCGGTTGTCAACACGCTGATTATCGTTGTCAATGTCGGCGTATATCTGATTCAACTCACCCAGGGCAGTCAACTGGATCGGTTTATCTATACGTATGGCATGGTTCCGGCCCGATACTCGGTTCCTCAGATTGCCGCCTATTTTTCAGTGGCTCAGCAGGGATTTGCGCTGATTTCCTTCATGTTTCTGCATGGCGGATTCTGGCATCTTCTGGGCAACATGTGGTCCCTCTACATTTTTGGTGACAATGTGGAGGACCGCATGGGTTCGGTCCGATATCTGGTTTTTTACCTGCTGTGCGGGCTGGTTTCCGGATTGTCGCATCTGATATTCAATGCGCATTCCAATATTCCAACCATCGGTGCCAGCGGTGCGATTGCCGGTGTCATGGGCGCCTATTTCCTGCTGTTTCCCAAGGCCAGGATACTGACCCTGATTCCTGTCATTATCATTCCATTTTTTATCGAAATTCCGGCGTATTTTTTTCTGGGCATGTGGTTTGTTCTTCAGTTCATCAATGCTGCAGGCAGTCACGGTGCATCAGGCGGTATTGCCTGGTGGGCGCATATCGGTGGCTTTGTGTTCGGCATGGCCATGATCCGCGTGTTCACAAAAATGCCGTCTGCCGGCGTGAGCAACCAGATCAAGAAATTCACAGAAAAACAGTCAACCCCCCGCCTTCAGGTGATCCGGCCATCAGGTGCCGGAGACGATCCCAATCTTTATGCGACACTCACCGTTACGCCTCATGAAGCCGCATCTGGCGCAGCCAAACTGGTGAATCTGCCCTGGGGTTTTTATAACCGTATCATTCGCGTCAATGTTCCTGCCCAGGCGCGGAGCGGAATGATTCTGAGATTGCAGGGAATGGGAATGCAGACGCCGGACGGATTAAAAGGGGATCTGATGCTGAAGGTGATGATTCAGTAGTCAGAATTCAAAAGAATTGTTAACAAGCACGTTCACATTCTAACGCATCAGTCATTGGTAAGATTGATTACCATATCAACCGATCGACTGATCGACACCCATTAACAACAAGACGAAATCCATTGGTGAATGGCAATGATGAATCAGCAAATATTCAAACTGGGGCTTTCCACAGAAGCCGTGTCTCTTTACCTGATATGCTGTAGCCTTTCTGATGATCAAATGACCATTTCCACCCGCAATTTGATGGACAGATGGATTGCGACAAATGAAGGGATGAACGCGAGCATTCAGGAATTGATGGGACGGAATATCCTTCAGAAATTCATGTCGGATGGCAAAAACAGCATTTATAAAATGACCGATTCCAGTGATTGGATCAGCGATTGAGTTTGTTTATTTCCGCCGTTACGCAAGCCAGAACCGTTTCTGTTGAAACATCCCGGTTCATGCCCGGACAGGAATTGGCCATGGCAAACCAGTTGGAAGGATCCTTCAGAACACCGGGAATGAATGGCCAGGCTCGGCACATCAGGGGTTTGACCGGATGGATGCTGCAGTTCTGATCGTAGAAAACGCAGAATCCGTTTTCAGCCTGGACCAAAAGCGGTTTGCCCCCGGAAATCCGGCAATAGGTCTGAATGAAGGATGTAACATCGGTGTGAATATAAGCTGAAATGTGTTGAATATCGTCTTCGGTCACATACGTTCCGCCATAGCCGTTGCAGCATTGACCGCATTGCTGGCAGACAAAGATGTTCCGGGAATCGAATGAATCAGAATTCATGGCGGGTATCCATCGCTTTTTTCAGAGTCGCCTGATCCACATATTTGAGATCGCCGCCCATGGGCACGCCAGAGGCAATACGCGTGATTCTGATGGGTGTCGGTTTTAATATATCATGAAGATAGGCTGCTGTGGCTTCGCCCTCCACACTGGTGCTGGTCGCGATAACAACTTCCTGTATGCCACCTGCTGCGATTCGAAACAACAGTTCCCGGATTCTGAGGTTATCGGGGCCGATGCCATCCAATGGGGACAAAACGCCCTGGAGGATATGATACCGGCCGTAAAATGCGCCGGATCGTTCGATGGATATCATATCGGCTGGCTGCTCCACAACGCACACGATTCCAGGATTCCGTCTGAAATCCGCACAAAGGTTGCAGATTTCGCCTTCACTGAGACCAAAACAGGTCGCACAAAGCCTGATTTTATCTTTCATGTCCAAAATACTGCGCGCCAGTTGTTCGGCCTCGTTTCGTGGGCCTCGAAGAATATGCATGGCCAGGCGTTCAGCGCTTTTTTCTCCGATACCCGGCAGCCGGCCGAGCCGTTTTATCAGATTATGAATGGCGGATGGATAATAGTTCATGGCAGTTTATCGCGCTGAAATTAAAACAGCCCCGGAATATTCAGCCCGCCGGTTAGCTTGCCCATTTCCGAGGACACCATCTCCTGTGACTTTCCCAGGGCGTCATTTACGGCCGCCAGGATCAGGTCCTGAAGCATATCCACATCCTCCGGATCGACCACTTCTTTTTCGATAGAAATCGAGACAATCTGCTGTTTGCCATTGGCGACCACTTTGACCATACCGCCGCCTGATGTGGTCTCGATGGTTTTATCAGCCAGTTCTTCCTGAAGTTTCAGCATTCTGGACTGAATTTTCTGAGCCTGCTTCATCATGCTTCCCATACCCTTCATGTGACTTCCTCCGTTTTGATCTGAATATCGATCACCGAGCCGCCAAAAATTTCAATAACTTCGGCAACCCGGGGATGGTTGAGCGCATTCTGTTTCAACTGACCTTGAGAGTTGTTTGTTTTTTCCGCTACTGTATCGACCGGTTCCTGAATAATCAACTGAATATTCTGATTCAGGATATCAGATATTGTTTGTTGAATCAGGTTTTGGTTTTTTCGAATTTTTTCTGTTGAAAATCTGGAGCCTTCTGGCTGGATCACGATGATACCCCCATCGGATCGGGACAGGACGGATCGGGTCAACATGCCGGCAAGCGATGGCTGACTGGATGACACCCGGGACAACAGTTCATTCCGAAGTGAGTCCATCCCG
>Ga0351857_1128_pt1 | contig 16842 bp, 14 predicted proteins | sample BONcelHFGM3001D9_FD_206801 | JGI IMG/M metagenome (GOLD analysis project Ga0351857, IMG submission 206801) | Enriched cells from coal bed in the Powder River Basin, Montana, United States - BONCAT cells FGM rep2 HSBNCT.FGM.300.1.D9 ... | reverse complement strand
TGATTTGGCTTGAGAGACCCGCTTCGGAGCAACGTATTTGATCAATGTGGTACTTGCAGTTCCACTTCACATACAACAGCTTTTTGTGATTTCTACTTTTGATTGATCTTCTTTTGACTTTACTTTTTCGGCTGATTAGACCGCTTTTAATATCTTAAAGGACTTATTTCTTCATAGCTAAAGCCCTTTTAAAATATCCCCATAATGGTAGTTTTTCAGGACAAAAATAGGGCAAGGATAACCCTTGCCCCAACCTTATCTGACATTCAAACAAAAAATAATACAAACCATAAAAATTTATTCACTATTTTAGAGTCAGTATACCTTCCACATCTGCGTGCGGTCTAGGTATAACATGTACGCTGTAAAGCTCACCCACGCGTTTCACTATCCATATAATATTTATCCTCATTTTTTATGGTAGTTTAGCAACCCTTCAGTACGACTTTTTGAGCGCCTTCTTTTCTCTCCTGATGACTGAAAAGAAGTTGATGGTCATAACGATGACCAAAACCGCGCCCCAAATAATATCCTTCAAATATGTCACGTTAGTAACCTGGAAGAAATTCATTCCGGTAGCAAGGAACTGCATCGTAAACATCGCGAAAAATACGCCAAGCACGTTGCCTTCACCACCATTTGGGTCGGTACCGCCAAGAACAGCGATCATGATGGCCTGCAGCGTGTAGGTTGTCCCGTAATCCGCATTCGCCTGATTTGATCGGCCAAACAATATACATCCCGAAATTGCAGCCAGCACACCCGAGATGGTGTACGTCGTGCAGAGGAGCTTCTTCATATTGATCCCTGAGAACTCAGCGGCTATTGGGTTTGATCCCGTCATATACAGCTTCATTCCATACGGCGTTCGGGATATCAGGAACCATATTGCCAGAGCGACAATAATCAAAATGAGGAACTGAACCGGAATCACATCGAAAACGAATCCCTGTCCCAGGGAGTTAAAAACCTCTGTCAAGCCGACAATCGACTTTCCTTGGGTAATAACCACAGCCAGCCCCATAAAAACATAGTTGCTGCCCAGCGTCACGATAATGGCCGGAGTATTGAAGTTGCTGATGATCAAACCGTTGATAAAACCTGCTATCGCACCCACTACCAATGCCAGCAGTATCGCCGCGATAGAGATCAGCGCCTGTGTTCCGGCTGGCGTCGCTTCTGTGACTGTCGACGTGATGAAGGACGCTGCCACAATACCCGCCAAGTTTGCTTTTCCGACCATCGAAAGGTCGATACCTCCGGTGATCATGGGCAGCATTACACCGATAGCGAGTATGCCGACCTCCGGAATTTGAAGCGCCATTGTCTGCAGTGTGGTTGCACTGAAATACATTGACTTGGCGTTTATAGCCTTGGTCATCAGGCCCATACCGACATAGGCAATCACCATGAAGATGAACAGCCATCCCATTTTTGAGTCAAAGAATTGATATAAGAAGGAGGACTTCTTAAATTTATTATTCTCTTTCATATGACCCTCCTTATTTATTTGATCTCACAGGCACTTGGGAGATTTCAACATGTAGTTTTTTCTTCTCCTTCAAAGCCTGATACGACGTTAAGCTGGTGCCGATGACGAGCACGAGTCCGATCACGAACCGCTGCCAGTAGGTGGGGATTCCAACCGTATTGAGGCAGTTATTGATCAGCTGAATGAGCAGTACGCCAAACACACAGCCTGTCAGCGTCCCGTGCCCGCCGGTAATTCGTGCGCCACCGATGATGACCGCTGCGATGGTGATCATCTCCTGGCCAATCAGATCCATAGGGTTGCTGTTGACGTAGGTAATGGTATGCACCATACCGCCAAGGCCGTATATAGCACCCGCGATCACGTAAACAATAAACTGTGTATTCTTGACGTTGATACCGCTTCTCAGGGCCGCATTGGGATCACCGCCAATGTTAAATATGTTGCGGCCCAGCATGGTGTATCTTAAGAACAGGAACACCACGAACACCAATGCGATCGCTACAAATATCGTTGTGGAAAGCGGCGCCGCTACATTGTTGGAGTTATATGCCGTCAGCACATACGTTTTTCCAGCAGTTTGGATACCGATTGGAACCTTGGAAATCTCTCTTGAGCCGATGAAGAACAGCATAATGCCGTTGATCATACTGTTGGTACCCAGTGTGGCAATCAGCGACGGTATCTTGAGCTTTGAAATCAGCAGGCCGTTGATTGATCCCAGCGCTGCGCCAAAGCAAATGGCTAAAACGTAAGGCAGCAACGCCGACCCCTGATAGTTCATTGAATAAACGATCTTGGTGGCAGTAAACATCGAAAATGCGCCGATACCCGCCACAGACACGTCGATACCGGCTGACACGATGACGAGATACGCGCCCACGGCATAAATCAGCGGCTCAATGGCAGTTTTAATAACAGATACAATGCTGTATGCCGAGAAAAATACCGGATTTATGATGCAGACAGCGCCAAATATCACGAGTATGACCAGTAATATATAGAACTCATTTGATGACGCCATCTTTTTGATTCTTTTCTGAATCATGTTTATCTCCTTCCTTTTAATATCTTTCGCTTATGCCAGCATATCTGCCAGTTGTGTCTGAACAAGATCTTTGCTTGCAAATTCTCCGACAATACGTCCCATCTTCATGACAACCACTTTATTGCAATTGGTGAGTACTTCCGGAATATCATCGGAAATGATGATAACAGCCATGCCGCTGTTGGCTAGGTGTCGGACAACCTTATGTATCTCGGCTTTGGATCCGATATCCACACCAACAGTCGGTCCGTTTAATATCAACACCTTCGGATTGCGCGCCAGCCATTTCGCCAGCACGATGCGCTGCTGATTGCCGCCGGAAAGTGTGCTGACAAGGTTATCTGAATTCGGGGTCTTGATCGCCAGTTCCTTGACCCATTTATCCGCCGTCTCTTTCAGTGCTTTTGAATCCGACGCTCCGAGCGCTTTTTTGAACATGTCTAGCACCGAAACGAATATGTTGCTGGCAATAGATTTTTTCAGGAAAAGACCTTCCGTTAACCGGTCTTCCGGCACATACCCGATACCGTTCGTGATTGAATCGTTGACGCTTTTAATCTTAACCTGTTTGCCCTCAATAAACATCTTACCGTTAGTGGCCGGAAACTGGCCGAACAGGCATTGCGCGAATTCGGTTCTGCCGGAACCCAGCAGACCGGTAACACCGAGAACATCACCGCGGTTAACCTTCAGCGATATATCAGCGAAGCCACCTTTCAAGCTCAGGTGCTCAACGCGCAGCAGCTCTTCGCCGTCCACGATCTGGGGAATAAACGGATCGTCCTTGATTTCATGCCCCGTCATATAGTAGGCAAACTTGCTCATATCAAAGTCCGAGGTCTTCTCTCCGTCAATGACACAGGTACCATTACGCAAAATCGACACAGTATCCGTTACACCCAACACTTCTTCCAGCTTGTGTGTAACGAATATAACGGAAATACCCTCATTCTTTAGCTTAGTTATTATCTCAAGAAGAGACGTAACCTCTTTTTTGGTGAGCGCCGTAGTCGGTTCATCCATAATGATGAGTTTCGCATCCTGTATGATTGCGCGGCAAATAGCAACGATCTGCTTGTCTGCCACAGACAGTTCCTCAGCTTTAACATCAAGATCGATTTTTACATCCAGACGGTCTAGAGCTTCCTGAGCCCTGCTCCGGATGACCTTCCAGTTTACAAAGCGCTTCCTTTTGACGCGCAATGTATTCATGGCGATATTATCGGCCACCGACAGGTTAGGAAAAATAGAGAAATCCTGATAGATAACCTGAACTCCCTTTGCCATAGCTTCAACCGGGAGCATTTTTTTATATGTTCGCCCGTCAATTTCAATTTCACCGCTGTCCGGAATATACACACCTGAAATGATCTTGATAAGGGTTGATTTTCCGCATCCGTTCTCGCCTATCAAGCATCGAACCTCGCCCTTGTTTACTGTCAGATTGACATTGTTAAGAGCATGTACACCGGCAAAAGACTTGTTAATGTTTGTTGCACGAAGGAAAACATCCGACATGATCGAAACCTTCCTTTATTTTATGATAATCATTTTGAACCCAATGTTTCGTAATGGTTCTGCACAAAGCATGCAAGGATCATGAAGACTGAATAAAACCCAAGAACCAAAATACGTTTAGTTTTTTAATATGCGGTGGGAAGCAGCCTTTCGGCCGCCCCCCCTGCGCAATGTCATGTATCTTCAGTTAATAACTACGCGTGCCGCATAGGGATATAGTCCTTTTTTTACAGATAGAAATCTCCGCTTGCATTCTTGTACTGGTTCATCTTCTCAACACTGTCGATAACAAGCGTTGCATTGGCATATATGATCTTGCCTTTGCCGGCGCCATCGGTGAATGTGAGCTTTTCGTAACCAGTCAGGCCGCCCTCATAACCGGAAGCAGCAGAAAGATCGAGGCTATCATTGATCTTGTCGCCATTGCCATCCAGTATCATAACAGCCAGAGTCTGCATCGCATAAACGGTCAGACCGGGATCCCACAACGCCATCGCGTACAGCGAGCCCTCTTCGAGCTGCTTTGAAGCGATAGACGGCATCGAGGTGCCAACAACCGTGATCTTGCCGATCAGGCCGGCTTCAGAAACCGCCTCAGCACCGCCAGGAGCATCCTGAGAGGTTGCGCCCTGAAAGCCCTTCAGATCGGGATACGTGTTGATCATTTCAGCCATGATAGACTTGGACTGATCCTGCTTGTCGTTGGTCTCTATTTTTCTCTGTACAGCTTCCATGTTTGGATACTTAGCCTGCTGCTGGTTGTAGCCGCCCTCTTCCCACTGGTTCTGAGAGGTAGCCGTCAAGCCGCCGACTGTCGTGTAGTACTGACCTTCTTCTCCCATGCCCTTCGCCAGATAATCCATCAACGTAGCGCCATAAGCAAAGTTGTCGAACGCTTCGATGTCATAATCGCATTCCACCTGGTCGGTAGCCTCATGGCTGATTACCACGATGCCCTTTTCTCTTGCTTTCGCCAGCACGGAGTCAGCAGAGGACGGGGAGAACGGGATGATGCAGATAGCGTTGACGCCAGTCGCGATAGCATCCTCGAGGAGCTGGTTGGTTGCCGCGGCATCAACTTCAGACGGTCCTGTTTGATAGCAGCTGTTGCCGGTGTTTTCAGCAAACTCCTTGACCATGGTCTCGGTTCTGTCGAACCAGCCGATGCCAAGCAGCTTCACTGTGGTCATTATGCTGTAGCCGGACCCTAAGGTGACTGCGCCGTCAGCAGCGGGTTCTTCAGCGGCAGGTTCTTCAGCAGCAGGTTCTTCTGCAGCAGGTTCTTCTGCGACAGGTTCTTCGGACGTTGTTGGCTGTTGATTGGAGCAGCCGCCCACTAAGGACATGCCCAGAACAAACACCAGCGCCAACAAGCAAAGAAAGATTCTCTTCATGATCTTGTCTTTTCCTCCTTGACAATTTTTTCACTTGCATTTATCTTTATTCGGCCTTTTATCAGCTCTAAAGGTACATATCCCAAATACCCGGCTGATAAAGGCGGAATTCGAGATCGACTAATCCTTAGCAGCTTTATCTAAAGCATTTTTGAATGCCGCAATCAGGATACTGAGATTCTCCGCTTTTACATAGCCAGATACTGTACCCGAGTTATTTAGTTCAACTGCATAAAAGTCTTTTCTATATGAATAGAAATTGTATACCAGTGTGTTGGCCTGATCCGCCAGCGTTATCGTGATAACAGGAACATCTGTCAGATTCGCATCTGCCGCAAGACCGCTGAAGTAAAATTCTGATATATATTGGAACAGCAAATCGATTGCTTCTTGTGACAACTCTTCATCATTAAAAGTATAATGCGCATTGCTGTTTATTTCAAGTCTATACAATATATTGTCATATTGCACGGTTATATTTGCAGGCGCATCTCTTGATACAGGGAACAGTGCTGCCGGTATCAGGTTGGCCGTGTCGATTTCCAGCAAGGAATCGAATCCGCTTGCCAGCTCATACACGCCGCTTCTTCCCTCTTCCATACAGTAATACCGGCCGTTTTCCAGTTTCTTTCCAATGTTAATCCTGACGGATTTTCCGTCAGCTTCTTCGAGACAGATATAAGCCGACGAATCCGAAAAGCCATACTCATCCAGCACTTCGTCACCATCATATGCCGAATACCTAGGGGAGGCGAAAAAAGCTTTTACCAGATCAACAGCCTGTGAATTGGCTATTGCCGTAAACGGCGATGTCAGCATCCAAGACTCCATACCAACCCTCCTGTCCTCAGGTATTCGCTCCATCGTAACGGTCTCCCGTTCGCCGCTTGTACGCATTATCTCAATCTTCCCCAATTTATCCATATTAATATCAATGGAAAGGTCTCTCATGGCTTGTGCGGCTTTTTCCAATATGCTGTAGCTGTCAAGGTCATACACATAAACCGCGTCCGACCCGCTGTATTTCATAAATACGCCATCCCGACCTGATGTATAGTCACCAAAACTGAATGACATACCGGTCCCGTCGTTCATTTTGATCTCTACCTGCGTTTTCGGCGATTCCAACCCGTATACCGACAGGTCTTCCACTTTCTCAAACAGCAGCTCTTTGGCATACAGATAGCAGACCATTGTCAGCGCGGATTCCGTAGACCCCTGATCGATATCGCCGGAGTCGTTACGGTAATGCCAGACATTATCCGTCTTGACGAGATCGACGACACCATTACCCTCGGTGATCTTAAGACCGACGACATCGTCTGATGAGACCTTGGATACGCTGATGGCGCTGGCATCGCTGGTTTCTGCCGGCTTATTCATCAGAAATACCAGAGCGACCACAATCCCCGCAAATACCAATGCGCCGGTAATTATGAAAATCCAAGTTTTCTTTGATATCATATATCTTATCTGCGCTTTCTCTTCAACCACACCGTCAGTCCGATGACGATGATAATGATTGGGATGACGGCAATTACTATTATCTCCAGTACCAGCGACTGAACATCGCTGTCGAACTCCATAATGCCGGATACCGTGCTCTTGGAAGGGATGTTCATGCTGTTTGAATTTCCCGCCAGGGAATTGACCGTATTGATGATCAGATCCTTGTTAGCGGAGCGTTCCACACCCTCGGTATTGGACAGCGCGAATGACGAGGAGCTGAACACCGCGATTTTGGATTCTCCGCTCTGCGCGACTGCGCCGATGACGAACGGTCCCACTTCATCGCCGTCCTCATACTTGGCGGACATGCTTGTGCTGACCGCTTTGCCCCAGGTATTATTGTCCGTTTCCAGCAGCGGACTTGCCTTGACGCTGTCGCCCGACTCAATTCTAATACTGCTGCAATCCATCAGCACCGGCGTCATCTGGTTCTTTATCAGTTCATCCGTGATGGCATGGCTGTACATCGTGGGGATATGCCCCGTTATCCGCTTATACAGCTTGCTCTCATTACCGCCGATGATGTAGTCCTGTTTCACGGAAAGGCCATACTTCATCAGAAGGGCGTTGAAGTTATCCAGTGGATCCACAATGATCTGGGTATAGCCGGTGGCCGAATCGAAGATCACATAGTGCATCATGAATATCGCGTTGCCGCCTTTATCCATGAACGCCTTGATGGTTTCGTATTCTGAATCCGTGAGATCCTCGCTTGGGCTGACGACCATCAGCAGGTCGAACTGCGGGTCCAGCGTCTCGGTGCTGGTGGTTGAATCGTAGGAATCGACCTCATAATTGAGGGCATTCAATGACACCACCAGTTCATTGAGATCGCTCTTTGTGTATTCGTTGTGGCCAGCCAGCACTTTGATCTTGTAGGACAGGCCAGTTTGCAGATAGACGATAGCGGACGATATGCGAGATTCCGCATTGAACGCATACACATACGTGGACGTCGGGTCTATTGAATACAGTTCGAATACCGTAAATATCTTGTAGAGCGAATGCGATTCGTTGGTGACGATCACAGAGCTCGCCGATATCCCCGCTCCCTCGGGATCAAATTCCGCAGTGAAGCCAGGGTTCACCGACACGTCGACATTCTCCACATGGATCCGGTCGCTGCTGGCGGAATAGTTGTGCAGCAACTCTGTTACACGTTTATCCTCAGACCCCGTTTTATAAAGCGTGTAGATATATATGTCCTGGTCCAGATTGTCCAGCAGCCCTTTTGTCGTTTCCGATATGCTGTAATACTTCTGTTGGGACATATCCATGCGCAGATTCAGCTGCCCGCTCAGCACGCCCACCAGCACGTTGAAACCAACCATAACGAGAACCAGCACGACGATGGACATGATGGTGGCCGTCCGGAATGCTCTGCGGCGCGCGGAACCGATTGATCTTTGCTTGCTCTCAATATTATTAACTCTTTGGTTATCGATGTTAGCCATTATTCTTCCCCTCCACCTTCAGCCCTTGCTCCATCTTCTGCGCTCGACGGATTTGACCGTCAGGAACAGGAAGAGGAAGCTTAAGGACAGGAAGTATATCACGGCGGCAATACTTAAGATCCCGGTGGTGAAACTTGAGAACTGCGAATACAGCGATAGCGTGGTCAGTATGCTGTTTAGCGTTTCGTTGCTCAGCGACGGAATCAGCGAATCGGACAGCCAGAGCAGAAAGAGTATGCCCAGCGTGATGATTGAGGCCGTCAGCTGATTTTCCGTGACGGAGGAAATAAACAGCCCGATCGTGATAAACGTACAGCCCAGCAGAATCAAACCGATGTAGCCGAGCAATATCTCTCCCCAGAACGGATTCCCGAAAATATACAGCGATATGGGGAACACCAGCGTCACCGCCAGCGTGATCAGCATCACCGTCATCGCGGATACGAACTTGCCGGCCACTATCTTTGTCACGGAAACAGGCGCAGTCAGCAGCAGCTGGTCCGCCTTCGTCTTTCTCTCCTCCGCGAAGCTCCTCATCGTAAGTATAGGCGTAATCAGTATGAACGCATAGCTCACGCTGGACACCACGCCAGTGAAGCTCGCCGACCCGCCGATGATGTTGGAGCCGGTGAAGAAAACACCGCAGACCAGCATGCAAACAGCCATGAATATATAGCCCACCATTGTGGTGAAATACGATTCTATTTCCCGATGTATGATCGCCTTCATTTGCCCGCTCCTTCCGCCGCGGTTCCCTCAGTCAGCCTGAGGAAAACGTCTTCGAGAGAATACTCCAGATGCTTCAGCACGATGATCGTGGCACCCGCGCAGACAGCGGCCTGCGACACGGCTTCGCTCACATCCGTGCCGAACTTCTCCGCAACGTCGTATTCTGTGATGCCACCAGCCTCGCCTACCCTGCTCACGTCCACCACACCGTCTGCCGCTTTCAGCTTGCTTTCAAGATCGTCCCCGTTTTTCACGGACAGCCTGAGGATCCTCTGGCCGCCCGCTCCTGCCGTCAGCAGGTTGTCCAGCGTATCGTCCGCAGCGATAACGCCGCGGTTGATGATCACCAGCCGGGTGCAGATATCCGCCAGCTCCTTGAGTATATGGGATGAGATGATCACCGTATGGTCCTTTCCCAGGTTGCGGATGACTTGGCGGATTTCCACGATCTGCTTCGGGTCAAGGCCGCTTGTGGGCTCATCGAGCACGATATTTTCGGGATTGCCGCACAACGCCTTGGCAATTCCCACCCGTTGCTTGTATCCTTTGGACAGGTTGCTGATCAGCCTGTCCCGAACCTCGGTGAGACCCACCTGCTCCATGATTCCCTTGATATGGGATACCATCTCTCTTTTCCCGACGTTCATCAGCCTGCAGACGAACTCAAGGTATTTGTAAACAGTCATCTCGGTGTACAGCGGCGGAAATTCCGGCATGTATCCCAGATGCCTCTTCGCTTCCACCGGCTCTTTCAGTATGTCATGGTCGTTAATGGCCACATTGCCTTCATCCGAGGAAATATAGCCGGCAATTATGTTCATCGTGGTGCTTTTGCCCGCGCCGTTGCGGCCGATCAACCCGACGATCTCACCCTTCTTAGCAGTAAACGAAACGTCCCGGACAGCAGCATTGAGACCGTATGATTTGCTTAAACCCTTGACTTCGATCATTTCCTCGTCTCCTCATCAAGCATTGTTAAGCCCTTGGACTAGCGACAAGAGGCGCTGAACATCCCTCTTGTTGACAAGCTTAATGTTGTCATCCATAAAGCTTACGCTGTAAAAGTTCTCATCGTATTGGGCGAAGCGGAGGGTATAGACCGTATCCGTATCGCCCGTATTCACCGTCAGCACGACTTCGCCATCATCTGAGAGGGCTTCCTCAGCAAAGCCTTCCGCGCGCATATTGGAAAGCGCGTAGTAGAAGTCCCATGCCCCGTCCCTGTCCGCAAAGTCAACCACCTGCGAAACCGCGCCACTTTCCACCTTCACCGAAGCGATTTCGGAATAATTCAGAAGGAACACATACCTATTCAGGCAGTCCTGCTGCCTGTACCCGAGCAGGGCGTCGGGCGCTTTCGGGTCCACATCGTATACAACGTTTTTATCCGGCAGACAGACCGCATACTGCCCGTCTTCGCTCTTCCGCCCGATCAGCACGCTGATCGCGTCGCCGTTGTACTCAATATTTATCGTACAGGCCGGTTCTTTCAAGCCGTAAATCTCAAGGCCTCTGTCGTCCGACTTGTAGCTCACGCACTCGGCGGGCTGCATGTCCGCCACAGCCCTGATCAGCTTCTTCATCTCCTCGGAATCGCCGTAAGCGCCGTCGGAGAAAGCCCATGTCAGGTTCTTCGAATACCCGCCGGGCGCGCCGCCCGGATACTGTGTCAGACTGAAGGCCCCGTTTCCGTTCTGCAGCGAGAAGGCGGTTACTTCATACGCCTCGGCATCCAGAAGCTTGTCCTTTGAAGCCATCTCGAGCAGGGAGTGGCGGAACACCTTGGAAAAACTATCGCTGATCGCATAGACGCCGCCATCAACCCTCGCGTATACGATATTGACCGTGTCGTTGACGCTGCCCAGCTCGCACCGGAACTCTTTGCCGTCCTCAGCCACAGCCGTGATCACACACGACGGGTTGGCCAGCCCGAATTCCTCGGGCGAACCGTCTTCCAGCTTTTCCGCCGCCGCCACAGACAGCAGCGAATTTTCCATATCCCTGAGGTATGCGGTGTTCAGTGGATAACCCTTATCCGGCCCATAAGCCCACACCCCGCCCTCTTTCACAAACGAGAGTATTTCTCCCTCGTACTCATAGCTGATTTCGGCGATGCCCGCCGCCTCGAAGAGCACCATTTGCTCCGCTTCCTTCAGGGGTGCGGATACCGCTTTATAGATGAAGTACCCGGCGATCATCAGCACCGCCGCAGCGCCTATGAAGCCGAGGGTCCTTATCCTCTTCTTCATTTTCTGCGCCTCCTGCGCACGAATACCGTCACGCCGGCAGCCAGCACGCCCAGAGGCAATATGATCACGATCACGGTGCCGATTATATTCTTGGCAGTCGTCGGAACCGCTAGATATGACGTCAGCGTGGACTTGGGCCTGACGGTCACGCTGCTCTCCTTGCCACACATCCAGCCTAGCGTGTTCACAAACAGGTCCTTGTTCGCACCGGATACGATCTCATCCGTTCTGTCCTCCAGCATCATGGCGGACCCCAGCCAAACCACCCTGCTGGCCTTGTCTTCAAACTTTTCTTCCGCAGCCATTGCCACGCAGAACGGCCCGTCGATATCGCCCGCTTCCCTGTCGAACGTATCCGCGGTATAGGCGTTCGGCTTGGAATAAGCGGCGTCAGAGGTCATCAGCAGCGGCGATACCGTCAGCGTGCTCCTGTGCTCCGTCTCCTTTAACCCCATAGCCGTGGGCATCAGCACACTGGCTTTGTCCGCTATAATGGGGTCGGTCACCGCATGAGTGGCGATATCTGGTAACAGATAGAAGGCATATCCCGATACGCTGTGAGACTCGTCCCCTTCAATGATGACGCCGGGCACCGGCTCCATGCCGTTGGCTGACATCAGCGCATACAGGTTCGTCATATCGGCGTCGATGAAGGTAGAGGTCAGCAGCAGATTTCCGCCGCCGTCAAGATACGCCTCGATCTGGGCTTTCTCCTCCGCGGATATATCGGACTGCGGCGATAAAATCGCGAAGGCCGCGGCGTCCTGAGGTATGCCGTCTCCCGAGGTTAGGCCGAGCGGCCTTATCTCCATATTGTCGGCGGCGACGGCTTGTGCCATCGCGTCGGACAATGCCGCCTCGCTGTGGCCTGTGAGCGTATAGACAACGGGTATCTGCGGGTCTGTCACATAGCTGATCGCGCCGGTGATGCCGGTTTCACCGTTGAACACGGTGGCATTCGTGTAATACGTATAGTCAAACTCATACGCATACATATCGTTGTTCTGCACCAGCTTGCTGCGCTCTTTGCCGACCGCTATGATGCCGTTTTTTTCCACAGTCTTGTCGGTATACTTAGCAGCGAATGTCGGGTTGGTCAGCGGGTTGATGCGCTCAACGCGTATGTGGTTCGAGGTCTGCTCGTAACGGCCCAGCAGGCTGACGACATAATCGTCCTCCTTGCCCGGCTCCGCGATCAGGTAAATCGTCATATCCTGATCCAGTCCGGAAAGCACCTGCTTCGTCTGTTCGGACAGCGTGTATAGCCCCTGCTTCGTGGTGTCTATCTTGAGGGCCGTCTCCGGCACGAGACCAACGATCAGGTTGAAACCAATGACCGCCGCCACCATCACCAGGGAAATAATGATGCTGTATATGCCGCTCTTCATCTGGCGGCTTAATTTTGCTTTATTCATAGCCGCACACTAACTCCATCTTCTCTTTTCAAATGCCTGAGCACTGAAGAACACAAACAGCCACGCTACCGATACAAAGTAGACCAGCGCGGAGATATCGAATATCCCGTCGCAGAAGGGCTCCAGCTTGTCAAAGACGGCGATGCTGCTGATAACAGCTGCCACAGTACCGTCTAGTGCCTGGGGCGAAAGCAAGTATATCAGCAGGAGTATGATCTCCAGCAAGGCGAAGGTCATCCCTGCGGCCTTCCAGCTCCTTGTCATAAACCGCATCAGCAGCGCCAGCGCGACAATCAGCCCGGAGAAGAAGTACAGCGCCGTCGTGATTTTGGAGGACAGCAGCGGTACAAGGTCGCCTCCGAAGTAGCAAAGCATCAGCGCTCCGAAGCAGATGGCCGCAGACACAAACTGGTTGGCCGACACCGACGAGAAGAACAATCCAACCGCCGTCAGCGCAATACCCAGAAAGAAGAATGCGATAATCGAGGAGTATGCCGTGCCCATCGCCATCCGCCCAAACCCCGCCAGAAGGGCAGGATAAATGCAGGATATGGCGAGCGGGACCGCGATGACGGTGATCATTGCCAGGTATTTGCCCAGCACGATGTCATAAACACCCAGAGAGGTGGAGTACAGCAGCTGGTCGGTCCTTTGGCGCCTCTCCTCCGCCAGCGTCCTCATGGTCAGCAGCGGTATCACGATCAGGTAGATGAACTGTGCGTTGAACGGGACCAGCGCAAAGTCCGCATAGCCCGAAGACAGGTTCATGACGGCGGTATATATGCCAAACACCAGAAGCATGAGTGCGATAAACAGCCAGCCCATCACGCCGCCAAAGTAGGCCCGAATTTCCTTTTTATAGATCGCTGCCATGACGACCTCTTTTCCCGTTCCCCGTATACTCAAGGAATATCTCCTCAAGCGTCATTTTTTCGGCCCGCATTTCGTGGATGGGCAGTCTGGCTTTCGCCAGCGCGTAAAAAATATCATTTCTCGCGCCCTCGGCCATGTCCGCCTCAACGCTGACTTCACCGTTATCCGCCTTTTTTATAACGATCCTGCTTAAGGAGCCGATGCTTTCCAGCACCGACCGGACTTTGGCTTCTTCCCCTTCGATGCTCATGAACAGCCGGCTGCCCGAATCCAGAACAGACGCCAGATTCTCTGGCGTATCCCTCGCCACCAGCTTCCCCTTGGAGATGATCATCACCTCGTCGCAGAGTTCGCTAATTTCCGACAGTATGTGGCTGGACAGCAGCACCGTGTGGTTCTTCCCCAGCTCCCGTATCAGTTCGCGTATCTCAATGATCTGCTTAGGATCAAGCCCTACCGTCGGTTCATCGAGAATAATCACCTCGGGGTAGCCAATTAGCGCCTGCGCGATGCCTACGCGCTGGCAGTAGCCCTTGGACAGCTGGCGTATCTGCCTATTCGCGAAATCCAGCAAACCGGTGCGCTTCATAACATCCTCAACGGCAGCGGTGCGCTTTTGCTTGGATATTTGCTTTATCTCGGCCACAAACGACAGATATTCTTTGGGCGACAGGTCATGGTAAAGCGGCGGCACCTCCGGCAGATAGCCGATATGCCTCTTGGCTTCCTTGTGCTCCTCGTATATGTCGTGGCCCTGTATCAGCACTTGGCCTTCAGTGGCCGCCAGACAGCCTGTGATGATGTTCATCGTCGTGGACTTGCCCGCACCGTTCGGCCCCAGAAAACCGTATATCTTTCCCGTCTCGATCACGAAACTGATGTCGTCAACGGCAATGTGGTCATCATATTTTTTTATCACATTACGAACATCAACTTCTATCAACGAATGGGCCTCCGTTTTCAGTATATTGATTCTACCGATATCCGGGCCGTGCTATTTACAGCCCTTTTGCAATATCATGCACCCATAGAGCGACTCTTCGCCGGTGGCCACCACGGCATAAGCGTCCTTCGCGGCCTCATAGAACGCAAACCGCTCGATCATGCCCACGCAGTCCAAACCCCTCTGGTCGTATTTGCTGACGATGCTCTTATATTCGTCCCACACAGGCGTCTCCACCTTGCCCCGGTCGCATTCCTGAAGATCCATGATAAGCGCCGGTTTCGCTACGGATTCATCCAGCGGCATGAATTTCAATATCGCGTCCAGCACCTCCGTATTGCGCACGCCGTCACAGCGGACAAGTATGCTTCCGTTGCGTTTTGCCGAGGAAGCTGAAGGATAAAACGCATCAGCCAGAATCAGCTTATCGCCGTGACCCATCTCCCAGATAACCTTAATCAGTTCGGGCGACAAACACTTTGGGATTCCTCTTAACATTTCTTACCCCTTTCAAGATTGAAAAATCGTCTTTCCTCCTGCGGTTGCTCAAAAGCTGTCGATCTCTGTCCGATACGGCATAGCCGGGGCCGTTCCTAGCTTTGTTACAGACAGAGCGCCGACAACATTGCCGAATTCCGCAGCTTCAAAAATGTTCTTCCCCTCGGAGAGCGCGGTCACAAAACCACCGTTGAACGCGTCCCCGGCGCCCGTCGTATCGATCGCCTTCACCTTCTTGGAAAGAATGAATTCCTTTCTGTCTGCCGTCATCACGAAAACGCCATTCTTTCCCATTGTAATGGCAACACTCCGGACGCCTTTATCCATCAGTATCCGGGAAGCCTTTTCGGCATCCTGCTCGGATTCAACCTTCATGTCGGTCAATATGCCCGCTTCCACCTCGTTCGGTGTCACGATATCCACTTTCTTCAGCAGGCTGTCCGGAAGTTTCTGTGCCGGAGCAGTATTGAGCACGATCGTTTTGCCTTTTTCGTGAGCTATGTCGATAACCTTTTCTATGGCATCCATATTGACTTCGAGCTGCAGCAACACGATGCCCGCTTCGTCGATGAGCTGTGCGGTCTTTTCGGTTTCTTCGGCTGTAATATTGTCGCAGGCTCCACTGACCACCAATATCTCATTCTGGCCGGTCACTTCGTCCACCATGATGAGCGCAGTGCCTGTTTCCTTTTGCTGATCGATGAATATATAATCCGTATTCATGTTCTCTTTTTTATAGAAATCAAGCGCCGTCTGTCCGAACACATCGTTGCCCACTTTCGTGACCAGAGTGATGTCTGCACCGGCACGGTTAGCCGCAACGGCCTGATTCGAGCCTTTTCCGCCCGGCCCCAGCTTGAATGAACTGCCTTTAACCGTTTCGCCGGGTACTGGCAGATGTCCGGCCCAGCTTGTCAGATCAACGACAAAGCTTCCAAAGACGACGATTTTCTCTCTCTTCATTTATGATGCGCTCCCATTAAATGTTTTTTATACTTGCCGCAATTTCAGAACCGCGAAGTTCAAGTTTCGGAAGTAGTACGATCCTCTTTGGTATTTGCCTTTCCGTTTGTTCACTGATGCGAATTTTTTCGATCAGTATATCCGCAGCCTCAATGCCCATCTGTGTTGCCGATCGGCTGATTACGCTAATGTTGTGACTGTAAGCGTCCAGGGCAACAGAATCATCAAACACCAGCAGCGACACATCCTCCGGAACAGACAGCTTTAATTCTGACAGCGCTTTGATACAACCGATGCTCATCAGGTTGTTAGACACAAAAATCGCGGAAGGCCGGTCTTCCTTCCCCATTATGCTGTGAGTCAGGTTGTATCCGCTTTCCCATTTGAAATCCCCGTACAAGACGTAGTCCTCGATTACCGGAATATCATAGAGCCGCAGCGCTTCGAGATAGCCCTTCAGGCGCTCCTTTCCGGGTCTGGAAGTTGCTGGCCCCGCTATAATGCCTATTTTTCTGTGCCCCGCTTTAATCAAAGCCTCAACCCCGTCGAAAGCGCCTTTGTAATTATCAATAAAAACCCCGTCGAAATTCGCAATTTTCACATCTCTGTCGATGAGTACAACCGGAACGCCGTCCTTTTGGAGCGATTCGAGTATCTGCGCATTCCTGCCCGCTTTTTCTGAAACCGGTGTGATAATGATGCCGGAAACCTTTTGCCTTCTGATCGCTTCCAGAACGCTTATTTCCGTTTTAACTTT
>Ga0351857_1117_pt1 | contig 18041 bp, 13 predicted proteins | sample BONcelHFGM3001D9_FD_206801 | JGI IMG/M metagenome (GOLD analysis project Ga0351857, IMG submission 206801) | Enriched cells from coal bed in the Powder River Basin, Montana, United States - BONCAT cells FGM rep2 HSBNCT.FGM.300.1.D9 ... | reverse complement strand
CGATGGCAAGCACATCGGTACAAAGCCAAGGGGCGAAGTAAAAGACCGCCAGGAGCTGATCAAAATGATGATCGGCAAGACGATATTTGAGAATTATATACCCAACAAGGTGGATAAAAGCCATAAGCTTGTCGAGGCAAAAAAACTGACGAACAGCAAGCTTAAAGAAGTATCATTTGACCTGTATGAGGGGGAGATACTTGGCTTCTATGGTCTTATAGGGGCTGGCAAAACGGAGATAGCCCGGGCACTTTATGGACTGGATGCCTATGAAGGTGAATTGACCGTAGACGGCAAGAAGTTGACAGCCGGAAACCCGGGCAAGTCATTAAAAAACGGCGTAGCGATCATTCCCGAGGAGAGGAGATCGCAGGGAATATGCACTTCGCTGAGCATTTTGGCGAATATGCCGATGATGAACTACAAGACAGTATCTAAAAACGGAGTGCTCAACAACTTAAAACAAAAGCGCCTGGCGCTAAAATATATTGAAAAAATTGGCGTTGCCTGCCGCAATGAATACCAGACTGTCGCTTATCTTTCGGGCGGTAACCAGCAAAAGGTGATCGTGGGCAAATGCCTGAACGTATCGCCAAAGGTATTGCTGCTGGACGAACCGACGCGTGGCATTGATGTGGGCGCGAAACAGGAGATATACCATATTATCCGCGGGCTTGTTAAAGAAGGATGCTCCGCCATCATTTTCTCAAGCGAGCTTCCGGAAATGTTTTGCCTGTGTGACAGAATCGGACTATTGTACGAAGGAGAATTAAAAGGTTTTATTGATAACGATGAAGAGCTGGATTCACATAAGATCATGCACGTCGTGACAGGGGGTACAATATGAGCGAAAATTTGATAAATAGTCCTCGGAAATTAAATCTGAAACTGTCTGCCAACGGCGTTCAGAACCTGGTAATGCTCGGCATACTGGTTCTGATCTGGATCATCGGAACGATACTCTATCCGGCTATATTCATGACGTGGGAGAATATAAGAAACATACTGGTTGCTTCGACAAGTGTCATCATCACGGCTTCCGCGGTCACCCTTGTATTGATTACCGGTAACCTTGACCTTTCGGTGGCGGGCGTCGGCGCGATGTGCGGTGTTCTGTTCGGCGTTTTTACAATCACCGGAATACCTGTCTGGTTAGCAGTTATACTTGCGATATTGTGTGGCGCTGTGAGCGGTTTTCTGAACGGTTATATCATATCAAGATTTAAACAGCCTTCTTTCATTATATCTCTGGTGTTTAGATTTTTCACAAGCGGAATTGCATTGATAGCATCTAACGGTCAGAGCATAGCCGCAGGCATGCCGGGCGACGTCAAAAACATCGCCCAGACGGTATTTATCGGAAAATTCGACCTGCCGTTGCCAATCGTTTACGCAGTTCTGATCGCCGGTATATTTTTGTTTATACAGAACAAGACGGTATTTGCCAGCCAATCATACGCGATCGGTTCAAATATCAGGACAGCCAGGTTCTCAGGTATTAGCACCGTTAAGATCATCACAAGCGCGTTTGTGCTGTCGGGTGTTCTGGCTGCGTTTACAGGCATTATAATCGTGTCGCGCTTTTCGGTTGCGGATTGCAGTATGCTGCCGGGGTTGGAAACAGACTGTATCATAGCGGCGGTACTTGGCGGAACAGATATCAACGGCGGCAGGGGTACTGTACTGGGAATGATCATCGGTGCTTTGGTATTGTTTACGATCACCCAGCTCTTGAACATGCTGAATGTGGCAGTCTACAACCAGCAGATCATTAAAGGATTGGTGCTGATACTGGCGATACTGGTTAACAATACCATACGAAAAAAGATTAAGGTTTGACAGGGGGGAAATATATAACATGGAAAAGAAGATACGGCAAAGCCTCAAAAGCACCGCGAGATACAATATATTCATGCTGATCGTGATCATCGCGTTTATGGTATTGTTTTCGCTGTTGAATCCCAAGTTTATCGCGCTCTACAATATGATGCTCCTGTTCCGCCAGAATCTGCCGACCATCATCATCGCCTGTGCAATGACGCTGGTTATCACCAGCGGGGCTATCGATTTATCGGTGGGCGGTGTGATGGCACTGTCGGCCATCATATATGCCACCTTGGCCGTTGCAGGGGTGAACCCCTGGCTGGCAATCGTGCTGACGGCCTGTCTTGGAATAGTGATCGGCATTATCAACACGCTTATCATTGAAAAGCTGCAGATACCGGCATTTATGGCGACGATAGCCGGATGGCTGGTGTACGGGGGATTGGCCTTCACTGTCTGCGGCGGCCCCAATCCGATCACCGACCCGAAGATGCAGGTCATCACGGTGCTGGATGATCTCAAGCTTTTTGATAAAATACCGCTTGCCGTGCCCATTGCGATATTCTTTGTGCTGGTGTTTCTGTTTCTGGAAAACAAGACGATACTGGGTAAATACGCTATCGCGATTGGCGGCAACATGAACGCCGCGTACTATTCGGGCATCAGTGTTTTTCGGATGAGGCTGGTCTATTTCATACTCTGCTCGACGATGGCTGCTTTGGCGGGCGTTTGGCAGGTCGCCAAGCTTTCGACAGCGGACCCGTACAGTATAGGGTTGGGTATGGAGTTTATCGTGCTGTCCGCCTGTATTGTGGGCGGTACGAATATCAAGGGCGGGCAGGGCAGTATCATCGGTGCAGTGCTGGGCGTGTTTTTGCTGGCCATTTTGCCCAATGGAGTTCAAATGATGAAAAGCTCGCTTCCCGTGTGGCTGCAATGGCTTAAATCGCCTTTTCTGCCGCAGGTCATTACCGGTGTGGTGCTGCTAATCGTTGTGTTTATCAACTATCTGCTGGGCAGGAAAAGAAACTACGAATAATCTCTGATGACAGAGGAAGTGCATATTCTTCAAAGCACAGCATTTTTCAAGCTGATTGTTGACTTGCTTTATGATGGCGATTGAATATAATAATAGTTTGTAGGCAATCACGGACGACCAACACACAAGAACGGAGCTTATATGCAGGTATTTGGTATACACATACCGACACAAGTTATCATTGGAAGGGGTTCGCTTGAGAAGCTGAAAGAGTTAGCCCCTCTGTACGGAAAGAGAGCCTTGCTTCTGACCACGGGAGAAGATTTGAAAAAGGTCGGCACGTTGGATCGCGCTTTGAATTATCTGAATGATGCGCGGGTTCAGGTGGTTGTGGACAATTCCATTGAGCCGAATCCCAAGACATATAACATTGATAACTCAGTGAAAACAATGCTGCGTGAAGGATGCGATTTTGTTATCGGTCTGGGCGGCGGGAGCTCGATGGATGCGGCCAAGGCGACCGCACTGGTCGCAAAAAACGGCGGCTCCATCAGCGACTATATACTAGATGGTAAAAAAGCAAAAACGTCGATAAAGGACACTTTCCCGACCATCTGCGTCACGACCACTGCGGGAACGGGTTCGGAGGTCACCAACATCGCTGTGATTACCGACCCGGTGACAAAGGAAAAGCCGGGCTTCGGGCATTATTGCATGTATCCAAATGTGTCGATTGTGGACCCCGACCTGACTGTGACGCTGCCCATAGGTGTGACGGCTGGAACGGGAGTGGACGTGTTCTATCACGCGATGGAGTCGTACCTTGCGACCATAGCAACTCCTTTTACGGATATGTGCGCTCTGGAGGCGATGAATCTTTCAAAAGCCAATTTGCACAGGGTGTATAAAGACGCCTATGACATCGAGGCCAGATCGAAGATGGCCTGGGCGAATACGCTGGCAGGCCTTTGCATCACATCGTCCTCAACCGTGGCAATCCACGCAATCGGGCACTGTGTCAGCGGCATTACCGATGTGTCCCATGCGTGGGGGCTTTGCACGGTAGCAAAAGCTTATCTGGATTTTTCCTATGATGCTGATATTGAAAGGTACGCAACGGTTTCACGGATTCTGGGTGCGCCGGAACACATGTCGGATAAAGAGGCTGCCAAACGCTGCGGCGAGTTATTTTTGAACTTTCTCAACGATTTCAATATGCCGACATGTCTTTCGGATGTCGGTCTGGGAGAAAAAGATATTGATAAGATTGCTGCAGACACTTTGCATGCCATGAATCTGGCGCTGAGCATGAGCCTGAAAAAGATGACCGCTTCGGATGTTAAATTACTTTTAAAAAAATCTTTGTAGATGTCTATTCAGAGAACCTGTACAAACATAAAAAAGCTGACATAAAGCCAGCCTGGCAGACGGCAACGTTGATGAGAGCGACGTTGCTTTTATTATTATAGAGTTTCATTTTCAAAATTAAGCATAGCACGGGCGGTACCCTCATCAGTAATGAGAATATGATAATAACCACCACGGGCCGCGCCGATCAGGGGTTTGACCCTGTCCTGACCGGAAGCCATCGCCACAATAGTGGGCGTATTCTTCAGCACCTCCAGAGGAATAGAGATGGTCTTATCGTACAGATTTTTGACACACACGTTGCCGTTGATATCAAAAAAGCGCGCGCATATGTTGCCTATCGCGTGTTCTTCCTGGATTTCCTTGATATAATCCTTGGAGACGCTGATGGTCATGAGCGCAGTCGAGGAAGAATCTCCTCCGCCGACGCCAATAAGCGCGATGTCAAGGGCGCGCATCTTGTTCATCACTCGTTTAAGGGATTTGTCATCCATCAGCGCGTCGTACAGCACAGGGTCGCTGGCGAAGATGGGCGCATATATATTGTGAATCGAGCTGTTGTAATAGAGCTTCGCTATCTTTTCGTTGAGAAGATTGGCATTAATCTGAAAATCCAGGTTTCCAGAACCGCCGAGCAGCGTCACAAACTCGGCGTTGGTGATGCTCTTCACGGGAGTCATGTAGTTGGCCATGTTCTCAAGAAGGCGGCTCCAACCGACGCCAATGCACATTCCGCTGCGTATGATGCTGCTGAAATAGACGGCAGCGGCTTTGCTGATACGCTCCTTGATAACAGCGCTGTCGTCTATAAAGCTATCCACCAGTTTCACGTCCCTTAGGCCAAACTTGGTGCAAAGCTGGCGCTCAAGCTTGATCAGATTTGAGTAATTCCGGTAATCGTTGATCTCTATCTTGACCATTCCCTCCTGACGGGCTTCCTTTAAAAGCTTGTTGAGAGTGGGGCGGGATATGTTGAGCTGGTCTGCCACCTGCTTTTGCGAAAAATTATCATAATAATATAAATGTGCGGCTTTTAATTTGGTGTAATATCTTTCTTCAGAAGTCATAAGAGAATACCATCCTTTATGAACATTCTATTTTAACAAAAGTAAATTGTCAATTATCATTTGTAAATGTACTTAAACATTTTAAAAATGTAGGCATGGGTACAAACTCCAAGGGCTACCGCGCGTTAAGTATGCTGTGAGCTAAGTTCTCGTCCACAATTAGAACGTTTATGTATCCGCCGCGAAGGCTGCCCAGCACCGCCTCCGTCTTTTCGAACCCGGCAGCGACACCGATCACGGTTTCGATTTTTTTTAGCTGGTGCAACTCAATGCCGATTACCTTGTCGCTGATGCTTGTTGAGCAGGGATTTCCGTCAATATCGATATGTCGGCCACACAAGTTGCCCACGGCGCCCATGCTTGTAATGTTCTCAGTATCCTCGCGAGTGATGTTGCCACTCTTATATATGGCACTGAATTCTGCCCGGTTCGAACCGAGGCCAATGATGGCGATGTCGATGCGGTTAAACATTTTGAAATGTTCGGCGATATTGGGCTCTTCGAGCAGCAGATCTTTGAGCACCCGGCTCTGCACGATCATTGGCGCTTGGATAATAAAGCTCTTTCCGTTCAACGCGAGAGCCATCTTTTTTGCGAGATCCTGCCCATCCGTATCGATGCTTTTGGCGCTCAGGCCGCCTACCATCTGGATAACATCAGCGCAAACGGTGTTCCGGGCATGGAAATTGTTAACAACGTAGTACAACGTTGTCCCCCAGGACACACCGACCAGCATGCCACTAGTGATGATGCTCTCGATATACGAAGCCGCTTCCACACCCACACTGTTTTTGCTGAGTTCCTCATGTGTGTGAGACGGCACAACGACCGCTTTTTTTAGGCCGTATCTCTCTTTTAGCGCCTCGGCGAGCGCGTAACCCGGTGGCTTGATATAATTAATCCTGAACTCAACGATTTTCTGCTCCACACATGCTTTTAGCAGCTTGGAAATGTTGGCGCGCGACATCGATACCGCAGCGGCGATTTCCTCCTGCGACATCCCTTTTATATAGTACATATCGGCAATCTGCTCCAGCAGCGCACGCCTTTCAAGCAACGGATCGTTCATAAGCACTCCCTTTCTTTGATGATATTATATCTCTGATAGTAACAAATGTAAATATATAATAGACGCCGGCGAATATGAGTGCAAGTTGTATCAGATGGGATGTGTGTTCGTTCACAATATGGCACATATGTTCCAAATGAGTTTAATAAATTGACGAATGGTCGTGGCGTGAATATAATACAAATGTAAATATACTTAACATTATGGTGAGTATTATCACGATGAAGCGGAAGGGATGAATTTCAATGAAGCCAGACCGGGCAACGGCAAAGGAAATGATGTATAAGCTGTATGCGGCGCGGATATTTGAGGAACGCGTCAACGAAATGTTCATGCGCGGTATGATCCACGGGACGACGCACCTCAGTATCGGTCAGGAGGGTGTGGCGGTGGGCGCGATATATGCGGTGAACAAGGATGATTTGATCATGAGCAGTCACCGCGGGCACAGCCACTGCATCGCCAAGGACGCGGACATAAAGAAGATGATGTGCGAGCTGCTGGGCCGCAGACCCGGTTTTTGCAAGGGGATGGGCGGTTCGATGCACATTGTGGATATTGAATCCAACAACTACGGCGCAAACGGCATCATCGGACCCGCCATTCCCATTGCGACAGGGATTGCGCTGGCGCTGAAAAAGGATAAAGCTGGAAAGGTAATACTGGATTTCTTCGGCGACGGCACCTCCAACGCGGGGGCTTTTCATGAAGCGTTGAACATGGCAGCGCTGTGGAAGCTGCCCATCGTCTATATATGTGAAAACAACCAGTACGGCATGTCCACACCGGTGGAAAAGACGGTGTCGGTGCCCAACATCGCTGACCGCGCTGCTGCATACGGTTTCCCTGGTGTGGTGGTGGATGGTAACGACGTGTTTGCGATGATGGATGCGGTTGGCTTGGCGGCGGAACGAGCGCGTAGAGGGGAAGGCCCTACGCTGATCGAAGCCAAAACGTACCGGTGGCTCGGGCACTCAAAGAGTGACAAGCGCGCTTACCGCACGCGTGAGGAAGAGGTAGACTGGAAAGCAAGGTGCCCCATCAAAAGGTTTGAGAACTACATGCGCGAAACGGGCTTCACTGATGAAGAGCTGAAGGGAGTACGCAAAACGGCGGAGGAAACTATGGAAGAAGCCGTGGAATATGCACTGCAAGCACCAACGGCCACAATAGAGGAAGCCAAAGCGCTGGTATACGCATAAAGGAGGGCAAAATGGCAGAGATCACATTAAAACAGGCGATATCCGACGCATTGCACGAAGAGATGCTGCGTGATGAAAAGGTGTTTTTACTCGGTGAAGACATGGGCGTATACGGCGGCTGCTTCGGCGTGACCAAGGGCTTTTTGGAGGAGTTCGGTGAAGACCGCATCATTGATGCGCCCATCGCGGAGAGCGGTTATACGTCGATGGCGGTGGGTGCGGCTATGGCGGGATACCGGCCGGTAGTGGAATACATGTTTTCGGATTTCGTGGCGGTGGCGATGGACGCCATCGTCAATCAGGCAGCAAAACAGCGCTTCATGCTGGGCGGACAGGTAAAGATACCCATGGTGATGCGGACACCCGCAGGTTCAGGCAGCGGTGCGGCGGCGCAGCATTCACAGTCGCTGGAGACATGGTTCTGCCATGTGCCGGGTCTGAAGGTGATTGCACCTTCCACGCCGTACGACGCGAAGGGACTGCTGAAGGCAGCCATCCGTGACGACAACCCGGTGCTGTTTTTTGAGCATAAGATTGGCTACAGCGTGAAGGGAGAGGTGCCGGACGGCGAGTATCTGTTGCCTATCGGTAAGGCGGACGTAAAACGGGCGGGCAAAGACCTCACGATCATCAGCTATTCGTACACGCTCCAGAAGGCTTTGAAGGCGGCAGCGCTGCTGGAAAAGGACGGCATCGACGCCGAAGTGATCGATCTTCGAACGCTGTCTCCGCTGGACACAGAGACGATCATCGCGTCTGTGAAAAAGACGGGGCGTGTGCTGATAACGCACGAGTCGGTACAAAATTACGGTGTAGGAGCGGAGGTGGCCTCCGTAATCGCCGACAGCGAGGCCTTCTTCTATCTCGACAGGCCGGTGAGAAGATTCGGGGGCATGTTCATACCAATTCCGTACTCGCCCCAGCTGGAAGCGGATGCTGTGCCCCAGCCGGACACGATCTACCAGCGCGCCAAAGAGCTGCTGAAATAGGGAGGGCGTGAATATGCAAAGGGTAATGGCGACACCCGCGGCCCGTCGCGCGGCGCAGGAACGCAGCGTGGACCTGATCAGCATAACCGGCACCGGCGAGGGCGGTTATATCCAGCTCTCTGACGTGCCATACGGCGCAGTGAAAAAGGCGACGCCGCTTGCAAAGGCGTACGCAGCCTATTATAGGCTGAACGTTTCAGATATCGGAGAAAGCGGACTCGTGACCAAGGCGGACGTGCTTCGCTTCATGGAAGGTGCGGAAACTTCCAAACCTACAAGCGGCATGCGCCGGGTGATTGCCCAGCGGATGAAGGAGAGCATGGACACTGCACCGCAGTACACAACACATGCCCCTGTCTGCGTTTATGAGCTGAAAAAGCTGCTGGGGGAACAGACAAAGCTGAGTATTGAACGGGGAGATGTGAAGCCCACATACTCGGACCTTTTGATCAAGTCGGTGGCACTGGCGCTACGGGACAATATGCTGCTCAATTCGTCCTTTGCTGGAGATCAAGTTGTCATCCATCGCGACATCAACATTGGGCTGGCTGTGGCGCTGGAGGATGGGCTGATCGTGCCCAATATAAAGAACGCAGACAAAAAGACGCTGGCCGAGATCACGGCGGAGCGCAAACGGCTGGTGGACAAAGCGCGGGCAGGCAAGCTGCTACCCGAGGAGTACGCGGGGGGGACATTCACGATATCCAACATGGGAGGATTCCCCGTTGAGTATTTCACGCCCATCATCAACCTGCCCGAATCCGCCATACTCGGCGTGGGGGCAATCATGGACAAGGTGGTGCCTGTGGACGGCAACATCGGTATCCGCCCGATGATGGGGCTGAGCTTGACGTCGGATCACCGACACATCGACGGCGCAACAAGCGGCTTATTTATCAAGCGGCTCAAAGAGATCATCGAAAACCCTGAAAGCATAATATCGGAGGAGTAGACATGGGTAATTTTGTGCAGATGCCCAAGCTTGGCATGACGATGACGGAGGGCAAGATCGTCAGATGGCTTAAGCGGGAAGGCGACTTTATCGCCAAGGGCGATTATATATTTGAGGTGGAGACGGACAAAACCACGCTGGAAGTGGATTCGCTGTACGAAGGCGTGCTGCTAAGATGGTTTTATGGCGAGGGAGATACGGTTCTATGCGATACCGGCATCGCGTACATCGGTGCGGCGGGTGAAGCCGTTCCAGAGATTGCGGCGGCTGCAGGCGCGTCCGGACAGGCAGCAACGCCTTCGGTCGAAAGTGTGGCACCCCAACCAGCAGTCCAGCCACTGCAGGCGGACGGTATAGCATACGATTACGACCTTGCGGTAATTGGCGGTGGACCGGGTGGCTATGTCGCGGCAATACGCGCGGCGCAGCTGGGTGCGAAGATAGCTCTGATCGAGAAGGGCACGGTGGGCGGCACCTGCCTTAACCGCGGCTGCATCCCCACCAAGGCGCTATATGCCAGTGCGAAGCAATGGACGAAGGTAAAACATGCAGCGGATTTCGGCATCCGTATAACCGGCGCAGAGCTGGATTTTGCCGCGGTGATGAAGCGCAAGGATAGCATCGTGAAGCAGCTGACCGGCGGCGTCGCGAGGCTGCTGAAAAAGAACAATGTGGATGTGATATACGGCACCGGTATACTGGTAAAGGAGCACGAGATTAGCGTTGGGGACAAAACGGTGACCTGCCGGTACGCGATGCTTGCGACGGGAGGCAAACCGGCCTCAATACTGAAGAATGTGGAAGACGACGTGCCGATATACGACACTGACAAGCTAATGGGCTTAAGCGTGCTGCCAAAAACGGCGATCATCGTGGGCGGCGGCATCATCGGCTGCGAGGTGGGCTGCATATTGAACGCATTCGGCACCAAGGTGACGATTGTGGAGATGCTCCCGACGATACTCCCGATGGTGGACGCGGATGTCTCCGCACTGCTGGCGGATCGGATGACAAGCGGAGGCATCGACATCAGAACGTCGGTCACAGCGGACGCGGTCAAAAAGAGCGGCGGATTATATGGCGTATCGCTTTCGGATGGCAGCGTGCTGGAGTGTGAGTTGATACTTGAAGCTGTCGGCAGAAAGGTGGACGACCAGGCGTTTGAAGCGCTGGGACTTAAGCGTTCTCTAAAGGGTTTTTTGATTGTGGATAAGCTTATGCGCACCAGCCTTGACAGCGTGTATGCGATCGGCGATATCACGGGCATCTCGCAACTGGCCCATGCGGCCTCCGAGCAGGGCGTTGTCGCAGCGGAGCGCATGTTCGGCGGACGGACAGAGGCGGATGAACCGCTCATTCCCGCGTGCATATTCACGGATCTGGAGATTGCTTATGTTGGGCAGACAGAAAAGCAGGCCAGGGATAAAGGAATTAATCCCCGCGTATTCAAATTCCCGTTCTCGGCCAACGGAAAAGCGCTGACGCTGAGTGAAACGGAAGGCTTCGTGAAGGTGGTTTGCGATGACAGATTCAGCGAGATACTGGGTGTACACATCATCGGCCCAGAGGCGTCCACGATGATCCATGAAGCCGTGGCTGTAATGAGCCTGGAGGGGACAGCAAAGCTTGCCGGGGCAACCGTCCACGCACACCCATCGTTGTCGGAAGCGCTGATGGAGGCATTTCTGGGGTGTTCGAAAGGCGCGATCCATATATAAGGCCCATTTTAACGGTTTTTCTATACCGATTTCATTGGGATTATGCGACAAATTCTTGTTGGTGTTGAAAGAATTAGAAGAATAAGGGAAACAATTGAATTTGTGGTCATTTATAAATATCTTAATCTTTATAGAACATATAGTAACAAAAGAGGAAAAAATGCTAACCTTTATATTGAGATGGGGTGACGCCGCAATAATTCTTAAAGCATTTGCTAAAATAAAATTGATCTTTAAAACCTGTTTTTTCAGCTATCTCCATAACAGTTAGTTTTGTATCTTTAAGTAAGGTTTTTGCTACTCTAATTCTATATTCAATAAGATACTTAATTGGAGAAGTTCCTGTATGTTCTTTGAATATTTTGGTCAAATACGAGGCTGAAAAATTATAATCAGAAGCTATTTGAGTAAAATTAATTTCATTTGCAAAATTGATATGAAGATATTGTACGATACTGTTAACTACATCTTCTGTGGAAGTTTCCCTCTCAGTATTTAGCAGAGCCTGCTCTGAGAGCAATTCATCCTTAATCTTTCGTAAAGTTTTTGATAACTCAAATTTGTTTAATGGCTTTAGCAGATAATCGAAAGCATTACATTTTATTGCCGTTTTCGCGTATTCAAACTCACCATATCCGCTGATTAATACGCACCGGACATGCGGATTGTTGTTATGAACATTTTCAATAAGGGAAAGGCCGTCCATCAGCGGCATTTTTATGTCGGTGAACAATACATGAGGATTATACTGTTCAATAGCCTTGAGCGCTGAAAGTCCATCATAGCATACCGCTAAAACCTCAAAAGAAGCATCGCAGGAACTGATGTTCTTCGCGATATTGCTTGCGATAAGCTTCTCGTCCTCAGCAACAATGGTTCTGAATGTATTATTTGTCATAGGTACCTCCGACTGTAATGCTTGCGCCACCCTCTGTATTTTCTATTACAAAGGTAACATCCGAACCGTATAGTATCTTAAATCGCAGATAAATATTCAGGAGCCCCATGCCTTTTATCTCTAAAGAGGGGAGCAAGCCCGTGGAATCAATTTCAGCAATCTTCGTATTGATGCTGGCAAGAGACTCCGGGCTGAATCCAGGGCCGTTGTCAATGACGGTAATGATATAATTACCATTGCTGATACTGCCCTTAATGCTGATATGGTAGGGCGGCAGCTTTGATGTGCAGAATCTGATAGAGTTCTCCACAAGAGGCTGAATGCATAGCTTTGGCACTTTTAGATCATACATAACCTCGGGAACTTCAATTGTATAATACAGATCGTTATTATATCGGATCAGCATGCAGCTAAGAAAATCTTTCGTATATTTGATTTCATCAGCAAGTGACACCGTTGTATCGGTATCTGAAGAAATATACCGCAATATATTGGACATCGACTGGCACATGATTATAATCTCTTTATTCATATCAGCGTCAGCCATAGCCTGTATCGTCTGAAGACTGTTATACAGAAAATGGGGATTCATCTGCGACTGAAGAGCAAGCATTTTCGACTGCATTTCATGGTTCTTTAACAAAAGCTGTTTGTTAAGGCTATCAACTAGCTTGTGTTGCATATCAATAAAACTGTCGTACAGGACATTCAGTTCAATTGCTTTAGTGTTGAGATTTGTCTTTATCATATAACCGTTAAGGTTTATGTGTTGAATTTCCCGATAGATGTGATCGATCGGCACTGTGATTTGGTTGGCGGCAAAGTACGATAGGATAAACGCCAATGTTAAGGATATGAGGGTGAGAAGGAATACACTTAAAATATAGCTGTCCCTTGGCATAAACATATCATTTTCGCTGATCACTATGGCTGTTATGATGCCGTCGTCTGACCTTGTGAACGTAAAAAAATGATAGGAGCTGCTATCAGATACTCTGATAAAATCAGTAGTCGGTTCGGTGTCGGCTATCTTTTCAAGTATATACTGGAAGCTGTCGTTTTCCCTGTTTATAGGGTATATGACTGTTCCGGAACTGTCAAAAACGACGACCTGTTCACCGTAAACACTTTTATAGGTGACAGCTTGGGACAGGACCTGTTTAACAGATTTTTTAACTTCAATGTATCCCTGTACATTATTATAACTGCCAAAGTATTTACGGGAAAGTGAAAGGAAGAGCTTCCCGTATTGGTCTGTGGTATACCTTGATATATACGGGTCCTCTCCTGTGTATGACAATACTCTGTTGCCGTTGCCGCTCTTTGCCGCTTCAAACCACTGCAATTCTTCAACCGGGTAATTATAGGTGTTGTTGTACAGCCCGGAAGCTATTACTGTGCCAATGTTTGAATACAGGTTGGCCTGATCGACAAGTCTGTTGGGGCCAATGCTGTTGGATAGCAGTTCATTAATGGCTTTCAATTTTTCATAATCATCATTATTGACCAGATATATGTTGAAAGCATCATTAATCAAATTAGAATATGCAATATTCAAAGAAACTAAGTTCATTTGCGCGATTTCTCTTTCCATGGAGTCGTTTAGAGTATCGCAATTCTGCTGCAAAGCTGAAAACGTTCTTGAATTTATCTTTTGTGATTCCGTTGTGATCAAATAGGTTGAAAGAATAAGAAAAGGAATCAATATTATCAACGAATATGTCACTATCATATTAAATTTTATCGTTTTTCTGAACATATGCATACCGCCGATAAAGAGAAGTGAAAAATATACAAAGAATACGAATGTATAATACATTCCAAGTAATAGGGAACCTATATATAATTCTATCAGACTGCAAGTGGATTATATATTGCTGAAAGAAAATTTGTCAATGATAAAAAGGAGGAAAAAAGTATGAAAAAAACAGTATTGTTTCTGTTGACAGTGGTCATGATGCTGTCACTTGCTGCGTGTGGACAGCCTGCTGCGCCCAGCGAATCGCCTGCTGCTGAGCCGGCAAGTGAAGAGCCGGCGGCAGAGCCGACAGAGGCCGAACCTGCACAGCAGGATATTACAATTACTTTCATGGCCAGTAATGACTGGGTGCAGGATGCCGAACTCGCGCTCGCAGAGAAATTCACAGAGGAGACTGGCATCAAGGTAGACTATCAGATCGTACCTTCCGACCAGTATCCGAGTCTGCTTCAGACGAAGCTCAACTCCGGTGAATGCACGGACATCTTCTGCTCGCAGGCCGGCAGGTTCGACATTGTCACGCTGCTGAACGTCGAGAAGAATGCTGTTGATCTTTCCGGAGAAGCTTGGGCGGGTATGATTGAACCGACTGCCGCTACTGAAGTTTCCGTGGGTGGCAAAGTATTTGGACAGCCGATGGCAGACACATCCGCTGTGTGGGGCATCGCTTACAACAAGAAGATATTCAGTGAGCTGGGATTGTCGATTCCCAAAACCTGGGCCGAGTTTACCGCAGTGTGTGACGCTATCAAAGCAGGCGGCAAAACCCCCATTTTCCAGCCGGTTTCCGACGGTTGGCACCACGTGTTATGGTTTGCAGAAATGGGCTGCGCTTATGAGAAGACTGAGTCCGGCATTGTGGATAAGCTCAATAATAACGAAATTAAGTTTACAGACAGCGCGGTTATGAAGACGGCGATCGAGCAGATCAAAGAGATGGCGGACAAAGGCTATTGGGGTGAAAACTACATGGCCGACGCGTATGCCGATCAGCCTGCGAAGATAGCTTCGGGCGAATATGCTATGACCGTTGCAAATCAGGGCTTACCGCAGCAGGTTGCGGATCTGAATCAGGGTCTCACAGCGGATGATATCGGATTCTTTGTGATGCCAATTGCTGACAACCAGATGATGAACGTTAATCCCGTCGGACCGACAAGATTCCTCTATTCTGGTTCGGAGAATTCGGATGCGGCTAAACAGTATCTTGCTTTCCTTGCACAACCCGAAAATCTTCAGTATATGATCGACAATGTGCCGAAGTTCCAGTCGCTGCCTTTCAGTGGAGTGACGCCGAAATATGCTGGCACGATCAAGGAATTCTATGATGCATATACAAACAAGGGCACCGTTCTTCAGACTGCGGTTAAGTATGTGAACCCGCAGTGGATGGAGATCGGCAAAGAAATCGTCAGCGTCATTCAGGGTTCCGAAGATGCCGCAACGATGCTGGGCAACATCGATACCAGCCGTGCCGATCAAGCACAGGCTGCTAAAGATTCAGCGTGGCAATAGTAGTATATCGATTGGGGCAGGAACACAGAGCCTGCCCCTTTTTTTATCCAATACCTTTCGAGTGAATATTGCATAAGACCATAGCATACCTGACCATGGTTTTATTAAGAGGGTTTATGACAAACAACAAGAGAACAAGTAATAAAAATACTAAAATGTGGTACGAAAAACCAGCGAGCAACTGGCTGCAATCATTGCCAGCAGGTAACGGACATATTGGATGCATGGTCAATAATGATCCTGTGTGCGAAACATTAAGCTTGAATGATGATACCTTTTGGAGCGGATACGAGCATGATTATTGCAAAGAGGGCTTTCGTAAAAATTTGAACAAAATAAGAGAGCTAATGGTTCAGGGAAACCGCGTACAGGCTGAAGAAATCGTAGAGGCTTACCTGACGAACAGATTTACGCAGGCGTATTTGCCGGTTGGAGATATAATTATTAAATCACAATCCGGAGAAGTTGAAGAGTACAGAAGAGAGCTGGATATGGCTGAGGGCATATTGTATGCCCGGTACATAAAAGACGGAAGTAGGATTGAAACGCAGACGTTTGTAAGCTATCCGGATGATGTGCTTATACACATAATTGAGTCTCAAGCGCCGGCGAACTATGAAATATACTTTAACAGCCAGATTCGACATGAGGTCTCTTTCGATGTTGACGGGTTTTCAATTTTGGGCTGTGCTCCCAGCGATCTGGCCATTGCGGACGTGGGGAATTTCTATAGTGAGAAAAATAAGCTCAGCTATAATGAAACAGAGAAATCCACAAAGATAGCAGCTAGAGCGCAAGTTATCAGTGACGGGGAGGCTGCGGCAGATTCCAATCGGCTCTGCATAAAGGATGCAAAAAGAATAATAATCATATATTCGAGCGCAACGAGCTTCGAGAAACAGGAGAAATTCGAAACATATAGCACGGAAATTGTTTCTCGCGCAAGCATGAAGGATATCGGTGCGCTTCGTGTGACACACATCGAAGATCATAACTCGCTGTTCGAAAAGATGCATCTTGATCTGGGCGGCGATGAAGCCTCATGTGACGACCGCTATGCGCGTATGAGGAGTGGAGAGATTACCAATTCGGATATCAGTATGCTATTCCACTACGGAAGGTACTTACTCATTGGAGCTTCAAGAAAGGGAACTCAAGCTGCGAATCTGCAAGGGATATGGAACAAGGATCTGATACCGCCATGGTGGTGCGGCTATACATTGAATATTAACTTGCAGATGAATTACTGGCTTGCGGATCGCACCAACCTGAGCAGCTGCTACGAGCCGCTTGTTCAATTTGTGAAGAGATTATGTGAGTCAGGCAAACGAACAGCAAGAGAGGATTATGGAATCAGAGGCTCAGTCGCACACCATCAATCCGATATCTGGGCGCACTCAACGCCTGTTGGATACGACGCATGCAAAATATCCCAAAGCGCCCGCTGGATGATGTGGAATATGGCACTGCCGTGGCTATGCATCCAGCTCTTTGATCATTACTTGCATACCTTGGATGAAAATTTTCTTAATATAGAATTGCTCCCGATAATGCAAAGCACAGCTGAGTTTATCATGAGCAGCTTCACGGAAATAGACGGCAGGCTCTACAATATCCCGACAACCTCGCCTGAGAATATGTACGCAGATGAAGCTGGAAACGAATTGGCTGTCTGCAATATCAGCGCGATTGATATCGGCATAGCTAGGGATTTCTTTAAGGCATATACTTTTGTATGTAAACGTATGGGCGAAGCAGCCAAGGCTGACCTTTGCGAAGAATTTGCGGAACGAATAGCTGATTATGCCGCTTCTAGTCAGGGCGAATTGCTCGAGTGGGACGTGGAGTTTGCAGAACCCGAACTCGGTCACAGGCATTTTTCCATGCTGTTCGGGGTGTATCCGGGAAGCCATCTGATAAACAGCCAATATGCTAAAGCAGCGAAAAGGTCACTTTTTAAAAGGCTGCAAAACGGCAGCGGACAAACGGGATGGAGCGCCGTATGGGCGATCGCTTTACTGGCCAGATTTGGTGAGGGTGAAGCTGCATACGATATTATAAGCAAGCTCATGAGCGAGAATATACATGAAAACATGTTTGGCGCTCACCCGCCCGATCTGTTCCAAATCGATGCGAATTATGGATTCACAGCCGCTGTTTGTGAGCTGATATTGCAGGAATTCGACGGCGTAATAAAACTGCTGCCCGCGCTGCCAAAGTCCATGGGAGAGGGAAGCATACGTGGTTTAAAAATACATTCGGGACATGTGATCTCGATGAAATGGGCAGCATCAACGTTAATATACCTGGAAATAGACGCGGCAGTTGATGATGAGATTGTCGTGAATGCTGATTTGGTGAACAACACGGCAGATTATGTCCACTGCACTCAAGGGACAAGGATATTCCTGAAAAAAGACAATCGATATGTGTTTTATTCGGTTGTGCAGGCATAAAAAACTGTTGCGGTCGGCAAGCCCCTGTTCTTTACATTACAAGGGCTTGGTTTGAGTGCAATACCATTGTTGACTAGGGTTAAAAATGTACATGATATTCATATGTTTAATACATTCCATGTAAGAAGATCATTATATATATTTAAACTAAGGTTACTAACACTGATAAATCAGGATGGAGTCGAGGGGAAAAAATGACGGCTCTATGTAAATTCAGCAGCTTCACTTTCTTGGTCAACAAAACC
>Ga0351857_1106_pt1 | contig 18895 bp, 11 predicted proteins | sample BONcelHFGM3001D9_FD_206801 | JGI IMG/M metagenome (GOLD analysis project Ga0351857, IMG submission 206801) | Enriched cells from coal bed in the Powder River Basin, Montana, United States - BONCAT cells FGM rep2 HSBNCT.FGM.300.1.D9 ... | reverse complement strand
ACACCTGTATCGCATGAAATGGACGCTCCGGCAAATAGCCAAACAGGTTAACTGCTCCGCCAGTACCGTGCTTAACGAACTGCGACGAGGGACGCCACCCAAAACCGGATCACGGGGCAGGCCACCCGGCTACTCAGCAAAGCGAGGGCAAGCGGTATACAGCGCCAACAGAAGCCATTGCCATAAACCCTATAAGGCCAATAGGCTCACAGCCTTCATGGGATGGGTTGTTGAGCAGGTCAGAGATCATCATTGGTCATTGGACGCTTGTGTGGGCTACGCAAGACTTCATGGGCTGTTCAAAGACGATGGGATTGTAAGTACCAAGACCCTCTACAATGACCTGTGGGCAGGCAGGTCGCCATTATCTCTCTTTGACATGCCTGACGTCTTGAAACGCGGTCGCACAAAGGGAAAGAGCCGTGTCAACAAGCGTCCCAAAGGGACCAGTATCGAGCAGCGTCCTTGCGTTGTTGATGAGCGTATCCAACTGGGGCATTGGGAAGCTGACACCGTGGTAGGGCTGCGAAACGGGAAAGAAGCGGTGGTATTTACTCTCGTTGAGAGAGTAACCGACAACTACATCGCCATGCAGGTCCCCAGCAAAACCAAAGCAGCCATACAGACCGCAATGCAAACACTCCACGCTGAGTATGGCGAGCATTTCCAGAATGCTTTCAAAAGCATCACTGTCGACAACGGTCCGGAGTTTGAGGACTTTTCTCAAGTGGCACAGTGGGGCACCGCCATTTACTTCGCCCACCCATACTCCTCATGGGAACGGCCCGTGAATGAGCGTTATAACGGCCTGCTGCGCGGATTCATCCCCAAGGGTGTCTCTATTGAAAAGTACTCCCCGGAGCAGGTGTTGGCTTTTGCTGATGAGATGAATGGCCGTCCACGTAGGCGACTCGGCTACCAAACCCCCGAAGAGCTTTTCGACGCATTTCTGGACGTTGTCTACGCTGCCTGAACTCCACCTACACTGCTGCCAAGGTGTTCAACTTGCAATTGCAATTTGCGATTCATCTTTATTGATCGATTCTTTTGATAGGCATAAGCAGCATCTGAAATCTTACATAGCGAGAAAATCTCTTTAGAACACCAATACTGGAGTGTCTTAATCTCTGGACTTGGATGCGAGATACGTCGCTGACCACCATTTGGTTTTTTAATGAAGTATACTTTATAATAATGATCACTATTATCAATCAGATTTCGTAAATATGCTAAGTCTAATTTAAGTGATCGGGAAATTTCTATAAGCAACTCAGACATATTGTCACCTCATCTTATAATGAAATCTTCTTGCAAGTATTCTACTTCTTGTGCGATTACGACTTCTAGATTCGTATGAGAAATTAAAAAGAATATTGGTCGAGTTATGTGGCTCGTTACTTGAAAAATAGTGACCGTCCGTTTGAATAATACCGACAACAACGAGCAGTTGTAACAAATATGCAATTTCAATTTTTCTTGAGAATTTTGAACCATCTTGTTTAACCAGTGAAAATGAAGCCAGGTCCTTCAATTTCTTGTAGACAGATATAAGCTCCTCGCTGGTTACTGGTTGCAATAACTGAATAAGCTCGATGATTTCAACAATGAATGACCTTAAGCTGATGCCATTATTTGAAAATGGAGTTATCGACCGTAGATTCTCGGGCGTCCTTTGCCGCATTCTTGCTAATGCAGCATCGACTTCCTTAATCAAAGTATTACTTGATAATAATGGTCCTCCGAGATCGGCATATATTACAGGGATCTTCAGGCTAATAGCTTTTGCTATAGGCCCATTGTTAATGAATGATTCTTTGTGATCATTGATCATGCTATATCGTTTTGAGAACGGCAACAATTTTTTGATCAAAAACAACTCGTACTAGCTGCGGGTCAAATTGCTTACCTGCATTCAGATTGATTTCCGCGATGGCTTCTACGGATGATATCGCTTTACGATAGGGCCTGTCATGGGTCATAGCATCATAAGCGTCGACGATTGCAAGAATGCGGGAAAACAAAGGAATTCTCTCTCCCATCAAGCCCTGCGGATACCCACCGCCATCCCACCGCTCATGATGACAAAGGATGCTTTCCGCCACTGGAATGAGCTCCGGGGTAGAAATAGCAATCCTGTAGCCGATTTCAGGATGTCTCTTCACTTCGGCCCACTCCTCTATACTAAGCTTCCCTGGTTTTGTTAGGATGTAGTCGCTTATGCCCACTTTACCAATATCGTGAAGCGTGGCAAGCAATTCCAAACGGTCCTGATCTGCTTGTGACAGCTTAAGCGCTTTCGCGACCACTTTGGAAAGTTCTACAAGCCGCTCAGCGTGTTTTCCGGTATCATGGTCCTTTTCGATCATCGTCGCCTTAATGGATGCGATGATTGCGCTATGGGAGCTATTATGTTCTAACAGCTTCCGCTGGTACATGGATCCTTCGGCCATGTGAAGGATTTGTAAGACATCCTCGTCCGCTGATCGCTTTATACCAAAGCCTAACGATACGCTATGTGCGTATTTTCCGTTGTTCACTTTTAAATCCAAAGCGCTCAACGCATCCTGTATCTTAGTAAGGATGCCCAACGCTGTTTCGCTGTCTGTTTTGGGCATAATTATACCAAACTCGTCGCCGCCAACTCTGGCCACCGTATCCCCGACACGGCAGCAATCGTTAATGATCATGGCGCAATCGATGATCAGACGATCACCCTCCGCATGGCCAAAGGTATCGTTTACAAGCTTGAGACCGTTGATATCGGCAAAAAAGACGGACAAAGGCAAACAACGCTCTATATCAAAACGCTTAAGCTCCATTTCAAAAAACCGGCGGTTGAACAACCCCGTAAGGTAATCGTGATAGCTTAGATGAAGCAACTCCGTTTCAGCCTGTTTCTTATTGGTTGTATCGCTGGCAAAACAAAGAAACCGCTTTGCAGATAGCTTAACGGCGTCGATGATCCACCACCGGGTAAGCCCGCTCTTGTGGACATAGTTTAACTCAATGTTCAGATGGCCAGCCTTTTGAAGTTCTTTCCATCTGTGTGCATTATCGCTAAAAGCAGCAAGAGGCGTAATATCCTTGAAAGACATGTGCAGCAACGCATCCACAGCATAACCTGTGATCGCTGTGATCGCATGGTTTGCTTCAAGAAAGCGCCCTTGTTCATCAATAATGAAGACAGCATACGGCGCGTTCTTAATATAGTTACTGTACTTCTCTTCACTTGCCTTCAGAGCGTGTTCAATCTCAATGCGCTCCGTTACATCGATCGCCAGATAGCCGAAAAGCTTTTCATCCTGGCTGGGCGCATGGATAGGAAAGAGTCGACTCTCAAAATATCGTTTGCCGCCATCGTACTCAAATACGTCGATGCTCTCCAGCGAAGGAGCAGCGTTCTTCGGCTGGGAAAGGACATACAACACCTTCTTGAAAATTTCGGGTGGCGCAAGCCTCGTCGCTTGCTGCTGGACTCTGTCATCAGGCGGCAAGCCAAGGATTCGCCTCGCGGCAGCCGACAATTCCATGATTCTTCCCTTGTCGTCCATAATCACGATGGGGCTTGGGCTGTAGTTAATTAGAGACTTCAGCCGCAGCAGGCTTTTGCTCGTCTCCTCCGCTGCACGCACACGGTTTGTGATGTTCGAAAAGGTAGCAGCACATTGCGAGGGCGAAGTCCGATAGACGCTGATCACATAATTCTGCCTTGTAGCAATCGCGCAATACTCCAGCTGTGCTGGTTCGCCTGTGAGCACAACGTTACCGCAGGTGATAAGCCAGGTGGGTACCACGTCTGGCAGCACTTCGCGCGCGGTTTTACCAAGGATATCGGCGTGATTTAAGCCAACCATTTTTTCAAATGCAATGTTGACCGACAGGAACCTGCAATCCAGCGGTCTTCCGTGCTTGTCGAAGCTGATACCCTGTAGCGCGAAGGCGTCTGGCATGTGTTGGATTAGTTGCTGACTGCATTCGTGACCTTGCTTGCGTTGAGGTACGAAGCGCTCCAACCTTCCGTATTGACTCCGATATTCCTGCCCATGTATCAACAATTGGCTTAGGATAACAGTCGCAACGGGAAAGGCGAGTAGCATCGGCAGGACAATCATCCTGAACACAGCAATACCCTGTGGGTAAGAAATCAGCATTGTGCCGGCAAGAGCTGCCACCTGCACAGTCACGCTCATCATAAGGATGTTGACCCAATAATGTTTCGCGGCTTTGGGATACACCCAACGTCGCCAGGCAAGGCCGATCAAGGCACTGGTGAGGATAACAACCAACCCCGACAGTGTATCGACCCCGCCGTTTCCCAACTCGAATGTTACTGCTGTGACGGCGACAATCGCCGTTGGTACAGGGCCAAATAGTATCGCGGTAACACTGATTAGAATCGAACGGGTATCAAGAAGAATGCCGGATGAAAGGATGAGAGGTTCGCTCATGGAGACAAGACAGAGTCCTGCAAGCATCAGTCCGCTGAGAATCGGCTGAAGGCGACGGTGCTTTCGCGTCCAGAAACTGGCCGTATCCCAAACTGCACAAACAGCCAGCAGGACGGCAACGTTGCCCGCGAGTGCAGTCAACACAGTGCGATCCATACGACCTCATCCTTTCATCAGGCTCAAACACGCTCGCCCAAAATCACGTTCACCTCATGCACCGTTCCATCGTTCACTAATGGGATCGTATTTCCTGCCATGCGCTGTCCATCCAATGTTGTTTCCCACACGCCCTGTTGGTGGCCTTCGGGGTTTTGCACGGCAATGGTATAGCGCGTGTCCATGTACTGATATTGAATACGGAATTTGAGCCATTTAGCCGGGATGCAGGGATCGATCAGCAGCGTGTGACCATTTTTCTGGAAGCCGAGGATGTTTTCCAGCCCCGCGCGGTACATCCATCCGGCAGCGCCCGTGTACCACGACCAACCGCCGCGGCCTTCGTTGGGGGGAACGGCATATACATCCGCCGCCATCACATACGGCTCCACTTTGTACCGATTGTATGCTCTGGCATCGCGGGTATGGTTAAGGGGGCTGATCAGTTTAAACAGCTCTTCAGCCTTGTTACCTTCACCCTGCATTGCAAAAGCGATGATCGCCCACACGGCGGCATGCGTATATTGCCCGCCGTTTTCCCGCACACCCGGCACGTAGCCCTTGATGTAGCCGGGTTCCATATCGCCCTCATAGAAGGGTGGCGTCAGCAGCAGAATGATGCCGTCTCTGCGCAGTACCAGATGATCCTCTAATGAGTTCATGGCTTGCCTGGCTCGCTTCGAATCACCCGCCCCAGAGATGACCGACCACGACTGGGCGATGGCGTCGATGCGGCATTCGCTGTTTTGCTCCGAGCCAAGCGGCGTGCCGTTGTCGAAATACGCACGACGGTACCAGTTGCCATCCCACGCGTTTTGCTCAATGTTGGCTGCCAACGTGAGGCGCAGCTTTTCATAACGTTCCGCCCTCACAGGATCCAACCGCGCGCGGCACAGAGGCGCGAACTTGCCAAGGATGGCGGTAAGGAACCACCCCAACCACACGCTTTCGCCCAACCCGCGGTTGCCAACGGTGTTCATGCTGTCGTTCCAATCCCCCGAGCCCATCAGCGGCAAGCCATGTGCTCCAAAGCGCAGGGCCCGCTCCACCGCCCGCAGGCAGTGATCGTACAGGGTGGCTTCCGTGACCGAAACACCGGGCGTGTTGTAGCGTTCATCTTCAAAAGCACTCAACACAGGCGCTTCTACAAAGGGCAAGACCTCATCCATAATACCGGTGTCGCCCGTAATGCGTATATACTCCGCCGTGGCATAGGGCAACCACAAGTAATCGTCGGATACGCGGGTGCGGGTACCTTTCCCCTGCGGCTCGTGCCACCAGTGCAGCACGTCACCCTCCACAAACTGGTGCCGCGCATGCAGCAGTATCTGCCTGCGCGCCGCTTCTGGCCAGATGGCCGCGATCGCCAGGCAATCCTGCAACTGATCGCGGAAGCCGTAAGCGCCGCCGGACTGGTAGACGCCCGAGCGCGCCCACAGCCTGCAGGAGATCACCTGATAGAGCAGCCATCCGTTCATCATATGATTCATGGTTTCGCTTGGCGTTTCGATCTGCACGACGCTGATTTTTCTTTTCCAGAAGCGAACCGTTTCTGCGAGGGCGTCCCGTGCACTTTCAGGCGCACCGTAGCGGGCGATCATTTCCCCCGCCGAGGCGACACCCTCCGCCACACCCAACAGGAATACGACCTCCATGCTCTCGCCTGGTGCCAGGGTCATGCTGCCGCGTATGGCGGCACAGGGGTCAAGCGCAGCGCCAACCTCGCCGGAAAGGGTTGGGTAGCGCAAGCCGTCCGGGGCTGCCATATCCCCGCTGCCAAAGAAAGATTTTCGGTCCCCGGTGAAGGAGCAATTTGCCAGCGTTTCATATACCAGCATTACCTTGCCAGCCCGGTTTTCGTTATAGCGGTTGGTCAGCAGTATCGCGCCTGATGCCTCCACGCCGGTAGCGATATGCATGGCAGTCTCCTGCGCGTTTACCCCCATTACTGGCTGAATGTAATAGGTAACGGACAAACGCCGCTGCCTGTCCGTTTGGTTGTGCAGGCGTAAAAGGCTAAGCTTTACCGACGCGTCCATCGGCACAAACTGTGTCAGCTCCTGCGTAAGGCCATGGCTGTTGTGCTCAAACACCGTATAGCCAAACCCGTGGCGAACCGCATAGGGTTCGCTTTCGCGGATGGGCATGGGCGTGGGCGTCCATAGTGCGTTTGTATCCGTATCCTGCAGGTAAATCACTTCGCCGGGGCTGTCTTGAACCGCGTCGTTGGACCAGGGCGTCAGTTTGTTTTCGTGGCTGTTCTCCGCCCATGTATAGCCGGAACCGGCCTCTGAAACGATAAAGCCGAACGAGGGGTTCGCAATCACATTGACCCAGGGGGCGGGGGTGTGCTGCCCCGGTTCCAGACGGATGATGTATTCGTCTCCGTCCAGATTAAACCCGCCAAGCCCGTTTGGATCCGACAGGATGTACGGCTTGAGCGGTATCAGGGGATCGATAGTAGCGGCAGGCAGGGGCAGACGCGGCTGCGGCGTTCTGGTTGCCTGTGGCTGACTCATTTGTTCTGCCAGCGTTGCACCATCGCCGTTGATGATGATGCGCGCGACCGCATGAAGCAGCACCATATCCTCCGCTGGCACCTTGTTACCGTCCAGCAGAAAGATGTCCTTGGGAATTTCTGTCAGGGTGTGCGTCTGGCCGGATAGAACGATATCAGTAATCAGTGTAAACAGCGGCAGCGCGTAGCTGTATGCCTCTTGGCTCACGATCACCAGATCCACACTCAGATCCATCAGTCGCCAATACTCCTGCGCCTTGAGTATATCATTGAGCACATCCATATGATCCATCTTCCCAAGCGTCATCAGCACGATGGGCAGATCGCCGGAGATGCCATACTTCCAAAGCGCCGGTTGCCCCAACGTATTTCTGGCGATCGTACTCCGGTATGCTTTGCGCGTAGGGCTGATAAACACCAGCCCACTGATCATGTTTTGGTAGAGCTCCATTTCGGTGGCTTTCAGGTTGAGGTACCCTGCCTCCACCTGACTGCGGGTCAACGCAAGGTCGAATGACTTTTCAATGCTCTCCGGCGAATGGTACTTGTCTATCAGTGCGAGCAGCAGCTCCTTATTCTCGCTGACCGCTACAACAAACGAGACTTCCGCCTTTTTTCCGGGCTCGATGCGCACCTTGACCCGCAGGCTCATCACCGGGTCGAGCACCGCGCCTGCGGTGCCCGAAAGCGGTCGGCTGCGCTCCAGCACGACGGGGGCTTTGAGGGTGTGCCCACGCCCAATCCACTGCATCCTGTCGGTTTCGTACTGCACATCGCCGATCGACTCGCCTGTCAGCACCACCGCATTGGCGACCCACAGGTTTTTATCCGCTTCGGACCTGGGCCGACGGTTGGCGATGATGATGTGCCGTTGCTTATCAAAACTGGTTTCGATAAACAGGTTGCTAAAGGCCGGATGGTTCAGGTCGGAAGCCTGCGATGCCAGCACAACCTCAAAATAGCTGGTCACATCCAGTACGCTGGGTTCCGCTCCCGTGTTTTTCAGCGTCATGCGACGTATCTCAACATTGTCGCCGGAGGCGACCATCACCTCAGTCTTGGTATGGATGGCTCCATCCGTACGTTTGAAGACGGCCTTGTCGGACGTGAAAGTGACCTCATATCCGGTGGACGGGCGGTTCAGTGGCGCGTATGTGGAAGACCACACCGCGTCGGTGGCCGTGTTGCGGATATAGAAGAACATCCCATAGGGATTGAGTACCGCGTCCGGCCGCCAACGCGATACAACCGCAAGCCGGTTTTTGCTGTACCCTGTGCCCTGATCGGTGATTAAAACGCTATAGTTGCCATTTGAAAGGATATGCGCACTGGGCAGTTGGGGGTCAATAGCGGTAAACTTGCGCACAGGGGGCAGTTCTCTTGCGATCATGCCCCTGAAGGGCAGTGTTTTCTCCTTGGCTTCCTTAGTAAACAGGAGGTTGCCCGGGATCTTCTCCTGCAACAGGAGGCGTGCGGCATTCATTTCCGCATCGGCATGGAAGCAGCGCTGCAACGTGTTGCCGTGCAGGTAATTGTCGATGGCCAGCAGGCTCATGCCCTGATGATGCGCCATATAACTCTTAATAACCGCCCGTTTGCTTTCAAACGGCAGCCGCTCCGGCGTATAATCCGCCGCCTCGTAAAACCCATGGGAGCCGTCCAGCCCTTCCGCCCGAAGGGTGCGGATGTTACGAATGGCCGCTTCTGGGTTCACCAGCAGTGCAAGGAAGGTCGCGTATGGCGCGACAACCGTATCCTCGGTCAGTCCGCGCTTGAGCCCAAGCCAGGGGACGCCAATGGCTTTGTACTGATAATCCTGATTGCGGTCCAGCGCGTTGAAACAGGATTCCGAGAAGCCCCAAGGCATCTCTTTTTGCCGGCCATACTTAATCTGGCTTCTGATCGCGAAGGAATAGCTTTCGTCCAGCAGCGTGTTTGCGTAGCTCTTCATCACCAGCAGCGGCATCAGATATTCAAACATCGTACCTGTCCAGGATACAAGACCCTTGTAGCTGTCGACGACTGTCAGCGCCCGACCCATGCGGAACCAGTGCTCCGGAGGGATCTGCCCCTTGGCAATACTGATGTAGCTGGTCTGCCGAGCTTCGGAAGCAAGCAGATCGTAATAGGAGTTTGTCAGTTTGTTCTCATCCAGTGAAAAACCGATGGAGAACAACTGCCGCTTTTTGACATATAGTGACGTGAAGTCCGTCGCATTGCTCAGCGCGTCCAACCTATTCATCAAGCTCGCTATAAGGTTCACCAGCCTGGCCGTTTTTTCGCGGGAGGCCAGCAAATGGGCTTTGGCCTGCGTGAGCCACTCGGTCAGCGCGAGCGGCCAGACATCGCCGCGTTTGTGGATGCTGCGCATCAGTTGATCTATGTGGCTGACGATACGCCCATGCTGGCGGGGCAGCTCGCACAGGGGAGAGTTCTCCGCAAGCATGGTGACGATCATTTGCAAAGCGGCCGTGCTGTCCGTTCTAAGCGCCTCCGCCGGAACATCGGGGAACCTATGGATCATATCGCTGCCTGGCAGGTATGATGTTTGCTCGTCGGAAAACTGGGCCAACATTCGGCTTGCTTTCTCACGCCATACAGCGTTGTTGAGCGCAGCCAGTCGCCCATCATCCTGTATCTCTTTGATGCGCTGGCTCCAGAGGCGCAGATTCACATTTCCCTGCGCCGTGATTACGATGCGAAGGTCAAAGCTCCGCTCCAGCGCCATGCCAGCCGATCCTGCGCAATGCAGCGTATCCTCCACGCCGTTCACCAGTCGCGTGTCCACCAGCGGACGCTCAAGATACTCCTTTAATCCCTGCCGAAGGGCGATCAGGTATCCCACAAAGTTACCGCTGTCCACTGTGGAGACATAACTGGGCGAGAGTGGCAAAAGCGTCGTGGTATCGTACCAGTTTTGCAGGTGCCCGTTCCACTTGGGCAGCGATTCTACGGTGGAAAGCGTTTTATCAATTAGCTCCGCCATTTTGCTGGTGCAGATGTACCCAAAATCGCGGGCGGCCAGCGCCGACAACAAACCGAAGCCGATGTTCGTCGGCGAGGTTCGGCGAGCGATGCCGCGCGGCGGGTCGATCTGATCGTTGTCAGGCGGCAGGAAATGGGTGCGCGCCGTAGTGAATTCCTCAAAGTATCGCCAAGTTTTTCTCGCCGTCATGCGCAACTCGCGTGCGTCCGCCGCAGAAGCTTGCGGTTGGCCGGATCGGCTTTCGCTGCTGATCGCATAGGCTACCAGCGGCGCGATGCTCCAGAGCAGCGCTACGCCAATGCATGGGAAGAACGCCTCCGGCTGGAAAACGGCGGCCAGAGGTGGGAAGCTGAGCGCAAAAAGCACGGCACCCCACATTTGCCCCCAGTAGCTTCGCAAACTGCGCTTTTGCGACTTTTCTACTTCCGCAGAGGTCACCCACAGTAACATGTTTTCATGCGTGAACAAAACTCGATGGAGTGTGACCGCGATCGCGCTTACCATCAGGCCGGCCTGATAGGGAAGCATGATGAATGTGATTAGCAACTGTAGAATGGCAGCTTTCAACCCCAGCATAACGGGGATGTATCGCTTGACCCTGTCTAAGGCAATCCGTTGTGCCAGCAATGATTGGATCAATGCGATCAGAAAGGGCATTGCAAGCGCGCCGATCAGGTATCCCATCCAGAAGAGCAGACTGCCCGGCAGCACCGTGAAGGTCAGCATGGCCAGTGCCATCAGCGCAGGCATCAGGAGGCTCCGGCGCATATTGTCCAGCATCTTCCACCGAGAAAGACCCGTGAGAGGGTTGCGGATCTTTGTCTGATCGCGGTTGCGAATCTGTCGGAACAACAATGGAAGCAGTTGCCAGTCTCCCCGTACCCATCGATGCAGCCGATTGCTAAACGAGTTATATTGGGATGGGAAGGCGTCGATCAGGCGCAAGTCGGTCACCAGTCCTGTGCGCACATAAGAGCCCTCCAGCAGGTCATGGCTCAGGATCATGTCATCCGGAATCGCGTCCTTCAGCACAGTCTGAAAAACCTTCAGGTCATAGATGCCTTTGCCGGTGAATATGCCTTCTCCAAACAGGTCCTGATACACATCGGATATGGCGTTGGCATAAGGGTCAAGGCCCTCGTGGCCCGCAAACACTCTGGCAAAGATAGTTTTTGCGGAGCTTTCGCAATCCACGTCGATGCGAGGTTGCATCAGCCCATACCCCTCCGTCACGATCCCCTTTTGCGGGTCGATCAGTGGCCGGTTCAATGGGTGCGCCATGGTGCCGATCATCTTTTTTGCCATCCCCATGGGAAGGATAGTGTCACTGTCCAGTGTAATGACATAGCGGACATTGTCGAAGGGCGGCGTTGCACAGGACATATAGGCAAAACTGGTTTCGGCGGATCCAGACACGAGCGCATTGAACTCCATCAAGGCCCCTCGCTTGCGCTCCCAACCGATCCAGCGGTTGTTTTTGCGGTTGTACTGCCTTGCACGGTGGTAGAGGTAGAAGATATCGTTCCCGCCCTTGGCGTATTTCTGGTTGAGTGCCACAATGGCATTCAGGGCGGCCTGAATGATAACCGCATCCTCCTCGTTGGTAAGGCTGTCCGAATCCTTGAATGCGCCGATCAGGGCAAAATACAGGTTCTCTTCCCTGTTGCGCAGGTATTGCCCCTCCAGATTGGCAATAATTTCTACTGTACGCTTTACATCCGGCAGGAGGGTCGGCACCGCGACGATCGTGCCCATAATCTGCGGGATACCTTCCTTCAGCGCAAGGCGGGGAAACACTGTGGGCTTTATTGCCTTGCACACCACCCAGTTGACAAGGTTCACAGCGATTTCCATGGCGGGGGCCAATACCAAGACGCCCGCCAGGATACTTAGGAGCGCGGCTGACGCCGGAGCGGACATATGCGCGTACAGCACGGCAATACTGGTGAGTAGCAATGTGACAAGCCCGATGGAGGCGAAGTATAGAGGCCCCACCCAATGCTTAGGCAGGTTCGTCAGCGGTTGTACTTTCCGCCTCGTGCTTTTTTGCCTTGCGATCAGGTTGGGCAAACCTTTGCCCAACAGGAAAAACCCGACATGCCGTGTACAGCGCTCATCATTTACGCTGTCGCTCACGCCACAGTGATGTTCGGTGTTCAGTGCCATATCCACGACTTCTTTGGCAATATGCAACTCGGATACCCCCAACGCCAGCGCCAGTTCTTCCACGCGGTTGCGGTACTGGCTGCGCGTTGCCACATCCATCAGGGGATAGGTGCCGTCTGGATCCTTTGCCAGGATCTGCTCAATGTGGCTGATGGAATCGAACAGTTCGATCCCGTTGAGCGTGGCGATAAAATGGATGCTGGCGATGCAGTTGCCCATGGAAACGGTGTTCATGGACTGTGCATTGTGTTCTTTCTGTGTAATGCGGGCGGTATCGGTGCCAAACTTTTCAAGCTGTTCGTCAACCATGCGCAGAACGTTTGCATAACTGCGGCCGGAGCGACGCAAGCGGTAGAACAGATGCTCAATAAACGTGGGGTCGATGTCGTCCAGCGAGTCCAGATTCTTAATGATCAGCCGCGCCACACCGTTGGTATCCGCGCTCTGGTTTTCCACCCAGTTGTCCACGATCCGGTCGGCCTTGGCCCAGTGGAGAAGTGTTTCTTCAATACCCTCGCACAGATGGCGCAGGTATTCGATGGTCGCCAGCATCATAACCATAGGCACGGCACCAATTTCACGATTCAAAAGGATGTTGTGTGTTTGATAGGCGTTCAGGTAGCTGGTCAGCCCCGGCTCGTCGATTTGCCCGTCGCTGTGCGCAATAAGCTCCGTGGCGATGGCGTAGATTCGCGGATAGCCCTTCATAGCGCCTGATTTCAGGATCGGGAGCCTATTGTAACGCTTACGCGAAAAATCTCTGCGCAATACCTTAACCTGTTCTTCGACCATATAAAAATTGTCTAAAAGCCATTCTGCGGCTTGCGGCACGACGCGCCGCTTTTGCACATCCTGGTTCAGCGCCAGATAAGTGGCAAGGATGAGGTTGTAGCTTTCGTTCATCCGCGGGACGACCATAGTGATATGGCTTTTGCGGCTGGTAACCGCGTGTTGGATGGAGATATTCTTCGCGTGCACTTCCAGCTCCTCGTTAGTCAGGGAAGCATCGCGGATGTTCACGTTACGTTTCTTTTGAGAACGGACAAGCGCGCCCCATAAAATCGCCATGACGCTCGCCAACAGCATTATTGGGACGATCACCAGTATTATCGTTGTCTGCATGGCAGGTACTCCTCTCGTGGTATAGGGCGCAGCAAAAACGCTCTTCGCGGTTATGGCTTGCTGCGCCCTATGCCGATACAGTGCTCATGGCAATAAATTATCAGGTGTCAGTTCGTAATAATCCAGAGCTCCTTTAGCTAAACAAAGGGACTCGACCTGCGTATAGTAAGCGATACTGCCGATAGCCTGCACCACTACATCCGCCGGATTATCCGGTTGCTTGTTATGCCCTTGCTCTGTTTGGATATCATCCTGTACCGCTATCAAAACCGCATTCTCAAAGCTGTCCATTTTAGAAAGAATATTGGTGCACAGCCGGACATAGGTCGCGTCCAGCCCGATCAGATAGATCATGGGACCCAATACATCGAAAAACAGTTCTTTGATTTTTGCTAGAGAAAGGATGGGCTTAAACATATCGACCAGAATGTAGTATATGATCTGTTCGTGTTTATACAGCGAAAAGTTGCGGTTTATAACATCGTGCCCACCGGGCAGCAACTTTTCCTTTATATAGGAGGCGAACATCTTCCGCGTCACCTCGACATGCACGGAACGCAGGTACTTCTCGACTTTTGCATAGTTCACATGATCCGGAACCGAACTCGGATCGATCAGCCCGTACTTATGTCGCACGCGTGCCGAGATATTGCTGACGGCCTCCTTAACCATTGTCGCCGTATCGATTTGCCCAGCGGCATTGTATCGTATTGTTGGTTCCTTACGCATTGATAACAGCTCATTTCTCCATGGCTTCCCAGCGTTTTATCGAACAGTCTTTTCTGGATACGTTGCCAGGCATCAGCCAAACCGAAACCGCGCAGCATCGGCTCAGCATCCTCGGCATGAGTACCCTGTTGCGTCATGCCGAGGAGATCGTGAGGTCACCTTCTGCCTTTGATAATCTGAACCAGTACCACGATTGCAGCGATCACCAGCAGGACATGAATGAAGCCTCCAATGGTGGTGGACGTGATCATCCCAAGCAGCCACAAAATGATAAGCACAACTGCGATGGTCCATAACATAATGCATTCCTCCTCGATGTTCCTCCTGATGGCGGCGAAAACGGGACGGTTATGCTTGTCCCCAGTCCCCGCGCCTCCCGCCTGCGTAAGCCACTTGCATGCACCAACCGAGATATCCGCGGTTGGCAGCGCTGCAAATCTTTCAATGGCGCTTGATTCTTTCGGCCACATCATGCCCAGTGTGCTTGATATCGCCGATGATTTTACCGGCTCCTGTCGCGATGTCCTGGTTGATCTTAGCCATCTTCTTGATGCCGGCCTTTGTGTCCGTCTTGGCTGTAAGTACGGTTTCGACTATTGACTCCTTGACTTCCGCACCTTTTTTCGACACGGCATCACTCGCGGCCAGCACGTTATCCACGGCATTTGCGGCCAGTGCCTTAACGGCCTTAGCCTTCCCTTTGGCCTTGATCTTCTGGGCTTTGTTCTCCTTACGGGCTAGATCGCGAACCTTTTTCATGTCCAAAACAATGCACTCCTTACAATGTTGTATCGTTCATCCTGAATGGTCTGGTTAAGCAAACGATCGTTGTCATGAACCTTGTTGTGTATCCGACTAATTTAACGCACCGCGATGATGAGCCCGCCTACGCCCAGTAGAATCTGAATGAGCCCCAACCCGTTGTTGGAGGCAAAGAAACCGACATCGGCGATGCCGAGTGCGCCGACCACCAATGACCCGATACTCAGCACAACCAACGCAGTCTGTTTCAATCTTCCCTTTTCCATAAACATGCACCCCTTTCAAAATGAACATAACCTGATAACCTGTGTTCGCGGTGGGGCTTCGGCCGATTCGATGAGACTGTCGGCATTGGTTATGAAGGCCGCGCGCTTCCATCGCTTATGCATCCGTGCATGACTGCCGCACACTAGCGCGCAGCAATGACCAGCCCTGCGACGCCCAGCGTGATTTCTAGCAGCTCGAGCATGGTGTTGGATGCGAAGAACGGTACGCTGGCGATACCCAGCACCCCGACCATCAGAAATCCAATGCTTAGCACGAACAGTGCAGTTCGTTTGATATTGCGCATGATAGCCCTCCTTTTTTAGTGAATGCTTTGGTTTAACTCTCGGTTTTGTTGACCAATTACTTCCCCATAGCATGGCGTGTAGCCACATTGGTACACAAAACCAAGCCTCCTTGTGGCTGTTGGTCCTGTCGTTTGGTTCTACAACAACAGTGAAATAGCAGAAACGCTTGTTTCCGCTTGGCTTTGTCGGTAGTATGGAGTTATTTATACTGGTGAAACGCGCCTAAAATTCCGCGTTCCCCCAAAGATGCGAAACAATGTCTTTTTGCCTCGCAAGCGGTCAGGATACTCAAACAGTAACTTGAACCTTGAGATGAAACATGAAGGTTCTACCCTTACAGTAAACTTTTTCCTGCGGCTTGTCAATGCCGTATACGAGAAGTTGCAATATGCTTTTTTGATATCTATAGCATACGCAGGTTCGGGTTGTCGATGATAAAGCATCCAATTCGAGACCCATTGCTAAAAAATAAACTTCACAGATGACGGTATCAGTAAAAATTGAACTGCATCAGAAAGGTGCGGGCCAATTTGAATGTGGAGGATATCGTGCATGTTCTGAAGATCGAAGTAGACAACCAGGATGCGTTCAGCAGCGTGCTGACCAAAAGGTAGAAGGACCGGCTGGCCGTGTGCATTCTGTTGTACCACCAGCAGCAAAGGATGTTTAAAGGCGGCTCACTTTCCATTCCCGATCATATTGTGAGCCTTACCAACATATGGTGTGCCACATCCTGCGATACAAGCAAACAGCATTATATTATGTGTGATTACACTGCAAACGCCAAAGAAGTTGCCGTTTTGCAATGATGGCTTTTTTGTATCAAGTGGGTTTAGTTATGCTTGGTCCGCCGGGATTCGAACCGGCGACCTTTTGATTCTTGGCCCGAGCCAATATAAATGAGGTTCAACGTGTACTTCAACGTGTACCTACTAGCAAAAAACGGCTCTATAATAAATGTTGGGGTAAACAAAGGACAAAGCGTCAGCCAGCTGGTAGAATTGAGCTGCAAAGAACAACAGCTACCAGGAGGGGAACGCTTTGTCTACAACAGATTATACCTCAAAAATACTGGGCATGGAAGACGTGATCATAGAAGACTATACAGTAAGCGACTCGGCACATAAACTCGTGATTACGATGCCTCGAAGAACGCATATATGCCCAGTTTGCGGTACAGAAACCGCAACTGTGCATGATTACAGGGAGCGACAGATCGTTGATCTATCGATTCAAAACAAACGAACGATTCTCCGCTACCGAAGGCGCCGCTATCAATGCCCATGCTGTAACAAACGCTTTGCAGAGCTTTGTAGCTTCGCTGGGAGATATCAACGCTTCACGAGCCGCGTGGCCATAGCCATTATGGATTGCCTTCATACGCGCCAAAGCATGAAGGATATAGCGCGGCAAACAGGCACGACTGTCAGCGGGGTCGCACGGTGTCTGGGGCTGCAGCCCCAGACACCGCCACGACTGCTGCCGGAAGTGCTGTCACTGGACGAATTCAAGGGAAATGTCGATGGCGAGAAGTTCCAGTGCATTCTGACCGCGCCTTTACAACACAAGGTTTTTGATATTCTGCCCAGCAGACACACGAGCACTGTGCAGGATTATCTCAAGCGTTTCCCCAACCGAAACGAAGTGAAAGCCGTTGTGATGGATATGAACAGGGGATTTCGCGATGTCGTGAGGGCTTTCCTTCCCTACGCAAAGATTGTCATTGACCGTTTCCATGTTGTACGTTACTGCACATGGGCCATGGATGATGTTCGCAGAAAGCTGCAGAAGTCACTCAAGCCTGAAACCAGAAAATACTTTAAACGTTCCAGAAAGTTGCTTCTGGCACATCATGACAAGCTTAGTGAGGAGGATCGGCAGGCTGTTTCGGTTATGTTGGGCTTCTCTGATTCTTTGCATCAAGCCTATGCCCTCAAGGAAACGTTCTATCAGTTTATGGCTTCACCAGACAGTACGGTTGGTGCTCAACGGCTTCACGACTGGCTGGAAGCTCAGCGGCTTCTCGCTATCCCTGAGTTCAAGGCCTGTGCAAGAATGCTGCGCAACTGGAAGCCTTATATCCTCAACGCCTTTGATCTCCGCGTTTCAAACGGTTTTACGGAGGGATGCAACAATGGTTCCAAAACGTTGAAACGGGTTGCCTTTGGTTTTCGCAATTTCCGTAACTTTCACGCTCGTATTCTACTGGCCGCTGACCATTACCCCAACATTTGACAAAGAACCAAAAAACCGATATGCTGTCGGTCGTTCATACAACGTCAAACGCATCGGTAACAATCTGTAAAATTCAGTTACAAGCGTATCCCATATGCGAATTATACTGCCGATATCTCGACGTGTCAATATCGCACCCACGTAAGAAGGCCGCCCGCCGATGTAGAAATCCGGATGGTAGGGGGAAGAAATCTGGTATAAGCATTGTCGCTGTTCTTGCAGCCCAGAGTATAGTCAGACAATTTGAAAGGCATCTAGAGCGTGAAAGGGACTATGCAGACTTATGCTATCCTCCGTATAATCAACTACACAAAGAACGCGATATGGTCATGTCAAGAATTTTGCGCACATTTGCAGGGAGCAAGCGCCAAGCGGGTAGTCGTCAGATGATATTTCCAGATTCCCCGAGCCAAAACCCTGTGCAAGCAGCCAAGAAGCCACCACCGTTTGCGGTGGCATGACTTTGAGGGGAGTTGGAAACTGCCTTAACCATTACACGATTCCCCGTTTCAGAGTGCACCCACCCCCAATTGTATTAAAGATATAAGCATATTCCATACCAAAGGCCGCCATCTCCGTCTTTGGAGCCGGCGGTCTTTCCCAATCCAGTATCATAGGCATTCCTTCCCGTCCACCGATTTTTGAAAACTCTCTGTTGACATGCTGGTCGACCAATGATATACTACGGGCATGGCAATGGTAGTCCAGACAACTGGACACCATGGCGTTTCGGATTCACAAAAGGGCGGGAGGCGCAAGGACGCGCAGCGGTTCACGCATCCTTCGCACGCGGCAGAGCATATGGCTCTCACAGCGACGTGAGCACGTCGGGTTGTTTTGCGCACGCCTTTTGGCCCAATCAATGCGGCTGGCTGGCATCTGGCCAATGCCTACCTGCTGGAACGAAGCGCCGTACAATTGATTGAGGAGGGTTTCCATGATCCAGAACAACGCAAACCCCGTGGCGGAAATCGTAACTGTTAACCGCTCGCAGATCGAGCACCGCGCCACCTGGATGGGCCTAATCTATGATGAAATGGTAAAGGCAGGCATCGATGCCGAGCCGATCATCCGCCGTGCCATCAAGCGCTGCGGTGTGATTCACGGCAACAATTTCCGCAAGCAGTGCGCCGATCCCTCCAGCTGCGTCGATTTTAAGGATGCGTTTCTGGGTGACGAAAACAAGGTGGGCCCGCAGAGC
>Ga0351857_1104_pt1 | contig 19084 bp, 14 predicted proteins | sample BONcelHFGM3001D9_FD_206801 | JGI IMG/M metagenome (GOLD analysis project Ga0351857, IMG submission 206801) | Enriched cells from coal bed in the Powder River Basin, Montana, United States - BONCAT cells FGM rep2 HSBNCT.FGM.300.1.D9 ... | reverse complement strand
TTCGGCAGAGTAGAATTCAGCATACCCTTCCAACATGGATTCAAGCAGAATACCTTCCGGCCTGTCGGAAATATTCTTTTTTGCAGATAGTACCTTAACGCCACACTTTTTAAGCAGCATTTTGTAATAGGCAGAATCATAACGATTACGCTAAAAAACGATCCAATTTCCACACAATAACCATATCGAAAAGTCGCTTCGTACTATCCTTTACCATACGCTGAAAATCAGGGCGATTATCCGTTTTTGCGGATTGAGCGCGGTCAATGTATGTCCCTATGACCATGATTCCCTGTCTCTCGGTAAACTCCTTGCACTCACGTATCTGTCCTTCTATGGATTCCTCCCCCGCTGATTATCAGAGGAATATCTCGCATATATTACACCGTTCATTTTCTATCCTCCACGGCCATTTTAATCAGCATATCCTTGAGCCGTATATTCAGTGGTGAACTTTCCTCAAAGCAAGCTTCTATAAACTCACTCCATTCCGCTTTATTCTGAAGCTTTTCTTTCACCATTTCCGGCTGGTATTCATAATACTTCCCGTGAGGATTGTCGGTACGGTAAAAGATGTAATCAAGGGATACATCAAAATGATCTGCATACCAGAGCAGAATCCTGTCAGGCGTTTCGGATTGATCCTGCTCATATCGGTTGATACTGGATTGGTTTGAATTGGCGATCTTCGCAAGCGCAGTCTGTGACAGTCCCGTAGTATGGCGAAGCTCTTTTAACCTTGCCCCAACTGTTCCCATGTCATCTGCCCCCTGATCTATTAAACCCATCTTACCCTTATTATGCGTAAAATACAACCCCGAATTGATTAGATACATTAGGTGAGCCATTTATAAAGCGGGCGTATGTGTCAAAGCTTTGATCGTAAAACTTATCTCTCTGGTTCGTTTCTTGACTTCTTTTTCCGCTTTGCCTTTTCAAGAACGGCGTTTATATTGTCCTCATTCAAGGCATTTGGATGATCCTGCTCAAACTCCAGCAGAATGTCCTTCGACTGATTTTCGGACTTCCTGTAATGTTCGTAGAGCTTCGTATAATCAGGCTGCTCTAAAACGGATATAATGAATTCCCTTAGTTCAGTGGAAATACCATCCCACGAGCCATAAAGATCACAGACTGCTTTTTCAATTTGAGTGAAGATAAGCGGCGTGCCCTTTTTGCTATGCTCGCTGATAATTCCCACTATGTCGGATAAGTCGTTCTTATACTGCCTGCCCGACTTAAGCTTCATTGCGACTAGGTACTCAGCGGTAACCGTCCTCACCGTCAGGATATTGGAAAATGTTTTGTAGTATACGGAAAACTCAATCAGTTTCGGCGTATAGGATTTTGTCTTAACAAAGTCGGTGTTGAGCCAGCCGTTCGGAAGCCCGTATTTATCGCCCACATAATTGATGGCGTCCTTGATTGCGGAGGACGCCGAAATAATGGCGTCCATATCATATGTCATATCCCTGAAACTGTAATTTGCAAGGATGGATGCACCGCCAATCAGAATGATCTCAGCGGGCATATTCTTACCGCCTATCTTCCTAAATTCCTTTGCCAGCTCTTTCAGGTAAAAGTCTAGGTTTTCATGTGTGAAAGGTATGCTAGATGACATTTCTGACCTCGCTTTCAACGATATTAAAACGCATAAACTCGGGAATGGCGTTATGGACGCTGTCGGTTTTCCATCTGCTGTTCTTCGTAGCGGCATCAGCCATGACCACACTCAGCGGGAATAGCGGTTCAGCAAGTTTTTTAATGCGTATGTCGTCATACTCACGGCATAAGGGCAAACTGTTTTCACGGCTCAGATAATCTACCATGGCCAGCAGATACAGGCTTTCGGGATACCAATTTTTATCGAAGTATTTGCGTATCCGGTCAGATTCCAGCGTTTGAATGATAAAGTCAAGATCGCCCATATCCTTTACCTGATGGCATACATTGCTTTTGAAAACGTCAAACGTGCTTCTGTATTCCATGTCCTCGCCTCCTTTCAGTCCGTCTATAAGCTCCTCCATTGATACGCCGAGCGGCTTTGAGAGCTTATATAACGTTTCCGCGGAACATTTCCCGATTCTCGTCTTTCCGCTGCAAATATCGTTAATTGTTGTATGCGGTATGCCGCTGGCTTTAGCCAGCTTATATTGCGTCATACCGCGACGCGACAAAATTTGGTTTATGCTCAAGATTATCACCTCAATAATATTATATCGGCATACCGACATATTGTCAATTTTAATAATATCCTAATTGGTATTTTTTAAGCATATAGAAAGAGCTAACTGATTTTGAGTGTCAGTTAGCTCTTTTTTATCGTACTGCTGATCATTCGGTGGGTTTAGCGTTTTTCTCTGCTCGACGGGCATCAAGTTGTGCTTTGATTCGCTCAGCCTCGATGCGTGGGTAGTTATAACGCCAATCATCATATCCCTCTTTGGTGATTTCACCGCGTTTCAACTTTTCGGCTTCATGCTGCCAAGCGTTGAACATATCAAACATGGAAAGGTATGTAGTTGTTTTGGTTTTATCAAGTGTCAGGCAAAGCTCTCCATCAATGCTATTGATTTTAAGGCCGTACAAGTCCTCTATGGCGAACAGTGTATGAATGAGGCCGATATGGCTGTCGATTTCAGGAACGTCCAGCGCTTTTGGACTGACTTCCAAGGCATTAGCAAGACCAGTCACCAGCTTTTCTTTTGGGGTTCTGGTGCCGGATTCATATTGGGCCATACGGATATCGGCGGTCTTTTCATCAAAACCAATGGCTATGCCCAAGTATTTCTGAGTCATTCCTCGTAGGTTGCGAATAAATTTGATTCTTTCGCCTATTGCCATAATTACCAACTCCTGTCCGTTCACCCTCGTGAGAAGCATAGCATATATGTTTAGTACATTGAAAACTGAATTCGCAGCCGATTAGATACCGAAAACTGTTACCTTGCTGAGATCGCCTCCCCGGAGGGGCAGTGCGAGGGGGTCGGTATGCGGGAAGCTTCTACTCCTCTAATACAACACCATACTTTGAAAATGGTAATATTCTAATATATATTTCCTCATTTTCTTTAATAGCAGTATGAAACAGATGCACGATGTATTCTTTGTTATCATATAGCTCTTTTATCTTTACATCTCTTTGTCTTACTAAATTATCATTACCTCCGCTATTAGTTAATGTTACTACTTTTACCTTTTGAAACTTTCCTGTAAATACATAGGGCAAATCAATTGTTAAAGGTATTACTCTTAATGGAACTACCGTAATTAATAAAATTGAACATAGAATTCTAACTATTATATTTACCTTCTTACCATACTTCTTCGCAAACTCCTTCTGTTTTCCCGACAATTTATTAACTTTTAATACTGTTCTTTTTTTATCAAAAAGAAAAATAGCTGCAATAACTGAACCGATTAATGCAAAAAAATATTTAATATATAAATAAATCATTATTATTCTTCTAACCCCCAGCTCCAATTAAGTATTGATTGTCTAAGTCCATAAAACAGTCTAATGGTAATCCGGCAACAATATTTGCAGTGGTTCCTTTCAGTTTTGTTAATACACTCATATTTAGAGCTGTTCCATTTTGCAGCTTGGTTAAACCAGATTTAAAAACGGCGCTCATACTATTTCTTCCTTTCGTAATAGTATTAATACCAGGAATAGCGCCTAAACCTGCACCAGCTAAAGCATCAAACCCAGAATTTAAAAATATATCGCCCCATGTTTCTTGATAATCCTCAATTGTAAACTTCTGTAATCCTCTACTAATAAGTGTAGTGGATCCAGCGGTAACAGCTCCCGATACTATTGGCCCACCTTGATAACATAAACCACCTAATGCACCACCAGCAGCGGCCCCAACATACGTTTGCCAGTTACTGTATTCAACTTCTCCGTTTATTAGGCTTGATATTGCATCACTGGCATATTGCCCAACAAGGCCAACAGCCGCACCAACACCCATTGCAATAAGCGTTGCGCTGCTTCCTTTAGGGTCTTCTCTAATTATCGAATTGTTTTTACAATACGCATATGTATTATGACTGAGCAGTTCCCCCTTCTCACCAAGCACATCATCCGCATTGATAAACCGCCCCCACTCCGGATTATAATACCTTTGATTCAGGTAGTACAACCCCGTCTCCATGTCATAGTAGTAACCCCTATACCGGAACGGGTTTCTCTCGCCCAGCGCCTCGTAGCCTGAATCGGCGTCAATACTCAGCAGCTTACCCCACGTGCCGTACTTGTAGATCACCACTTCCGTGCCAGACGTGTTCAGCAGCCCTATTATATCACCTTGAATATTCCTTTTGTAGAAGTAGAATGTGCCGTTATAGTATACGCCATAAAGCTTACCGTTTGCATCGTAGGCATAATACATATCGCAGGCGTTAGCGCCGGTGCGCTCCTCGAACGTGATCTTGTCGCCCATCAGGCTGTAGTTATAGGTGGTAGTGCCGCTGGCATCCGTCACCTGCTTATATGTACGAATCCCGCTTTCATTATACTTGTAGCTGGTGCTGACATTAGCCGCTGAGTTTTCGGCGCTGTCCAGCCGCTTGCCCCACTTCCAGTCGTATGCCCAGCCGCCATACGTCAGCGGGTTGCCTATGCTGTCGTAGGTGATGGCGTTGCCATCGTAGGAGGCCAGCTTGTCTTTCCACGTTGTATCGTAGGTGTAGTCGATGGTGTCGAGCAGCGTGGTGGGCGTGTCTATGCCCGTTGCCAGCTCGTACTCGCGCTTCTGCGTTATGTTTCCCGCACCGTCGTACGTGTAGAGTATCGTTTCGCCGTTTGTGCCCTAATATGAGTTATTTTCGCGCGTCAGCTGGTTCAACGCGTCGTAGTAGTATTCTATGACGATAGTTGACCCGATTTTGATCTTCGTGATGTTGCCGTTGTTATCATATTCATATCCAACTGCGTTGACGCTGTCTTCGTTGTAAGTCACCGTTTTAATGAGCGGCGCGGTGGATTGATTGCCCTGCCCTACGCCGTCTATGAATGAATATGACTCCCTGTAGGCCTCCGTATCACCGGCATAATAGAACAAGGCGTTCAGGCGATTAAGCCGGTCGTATGTGGCGCTTTTTTATAGCCCTGCCATGCCTAAAACAGTTTTTGATGCAGTAAAAATGCAGTAATTTTTACAATATAATAAGCTACGCCTCTCACTTTGAGATGTTTTAATTGCTTGTCTTGTAGAAACCATTTTATATAAAATTCCCATTCAAGAGATAATATTATCCGGCTATGCTTCCTTTCTTTTTCTAAGTTCAAGATAAACGATCTTCTTAAACTTATGAATTATATTATCAAGATAGTCGTTGTTTACTATTGGGAACATCGTAGAAATATTCATCCTGAACTCGCGAAGTTGCGCTAATAAAGTTAATAATTCTTCTTTTGAAACATTGTAAATTTCCTTTTTATCGTATATTAATTCGTATAGTAAATCAAAACAATTTACTCTTTTTCCTTCAAAGCATAAACCTTTTGTTATTCCTATATGGTATCCAAGGTCTTCCAACTCTTCTTTACTAAATAAATTGAATATATTGTTCAAATCCTGTGCCCCTTTCCCTCATGTTCTCAAAAGTGATTTAAATAGAATTTTTAAGAAGACAACGCCATCACTTATAAAATAAGTTCATAGATAAATAGACATATGGATAGTTTACCTGCATTAACTGAAGTTGAGTTTGCAACATGATAACCATTAACAATTAATTCTGTGAATCCTTCTGATCGTGCTAACGCTCTTACGTTATCTAGAAATGCCATCATGTTACCTTTCCCAAACTGATTTGCGATATCTCCTATTCTCGAATAAATACAAATGTTATTTAATGTCAATGTTGAGCCACTAATTGCTACATCCGCATATGCATCAACAGTTATTCCAGCAGTTGAAACAAAAGAGGTCTCAAACGCTTGCCCTTGAGTGAATACTTTGGATACTGTATCTATAATCTGAGGTGCCGATGCCGCACTTGCAGCAGCCACTTCTGCAGCCGTCATCACTGTCGCGCCGCTGGCCGCTAACATCGTACTGGTTCCCATCACGGTGCTTGTCGCTGCGAATGCTGTGCCGGCAGCCACTACGCCAGCTGCAGCTCCGCATGTCAGCCCTATCAGCCCCCCAGCTGCGGCTCCAATTAAGGCGCCTTGGGCAATATCCCCGCCGTTGCATGCAGCTATTATTCCTCCTGCCACGGCACCAACGACAGCTCCAATGAGTCCGGTCAGCAGCATAAAACATTGCCCGCTCGGATCGGCATACATCACCGGGTTATTGGCGCAATAGGCATATGTATTATGAGATAATAGCTGTCCGTTCTGCCCCAGATAATCATCCGCATTGATGAACCGCCCCCACTGCGGATGATAGTACCTTTGGTTTAAGTAGTACAGCCCCGTCTCTTCGTCTCAGTAGTAGCCGCGGTAACGGAAGGGGCTTCTCTCACCAAGCGTGCTGGCCAAGCTTCCCGTTGTGCTCAGCAGTTTGCCCCACGTGTCGTATTTGTAGGTCACGACCTCTGTGCCGCTGGTATTCAGTATCCCAATTATATCACCTTGGACGTTTCTTTTGTAGGAGTAGAACGTACCGTTATAGTACAGGCCGAACAGCTTGCCGCCGTTGTCGTAAGCGTAATACATGTCGCAGGCGTTCGTTCCGGCACGCTGCTCGTAGGTAATCTTGTCGCCCATCAGGTTGTAGTTGTACGTGGTGATGCCGCTGGCGGTCGTCACCTGCTTGTAGGTGCGGATGCCGCTGTCGTTGTACTTGTATTAAAAAGTACTTTTCTTCGCAAAACTCAAGCAACGCTTATTTATCGATCAGTTTTTTAGTCATATTCACTACATGATTTTCTAATGATTCTAATGCTTTTTTTAATTCTGCTTCGGCATCTATTTTTCTATTAACCAATGATTGATCAGGCTTTGTATTTTGAACTATTGGATGCTTGTCACTTTCTTCTTCCAAATCATTTATGTCTATAACATACCCGTTTTTCCAAGTTCCAATTAATAATTCTTTTCCATCCTGCGTAAATTCAACATAACAAGGAAATTCAAATTTATAATCTTTTATAACCTTTTCATCTGTAAATCGAACGATTCTCACAGCCATACTTTCCGATGTGTTACCGGATATAATACCAATGTACTTTCCATCAACAGACCAATCAAAACTAATTTTATCGATTACATCATTTGTATAGATTCTTTTAATTAAAGAATCTCTCTCATCGTAAACATCAATATAATTTTCATACCTGTAACAAACCAAGTTATACCCGTTTGCTTTGCAAAACTTCTTTTTATAGAATATCTCAGAATTTCGGTCTTTGTTTTCATTCTTAACGTTATTCTCTAATATTTTCGGCTTGTTGTTTGAAAATGGATATTTCCAGCTTATACAATATAATTCGGACTGAAAAATATATTCATCCTTTTCTTCAATATATTCGATAGCAGTAAACCTTGCCTGTTCATGTTTAATAATTTCACTTGTATTTTCTTTAATGTCTATTGTGTATATATTACCAGCCCAATCTGCACTTACAATGTTTTTATCATCATGTGTAAATAATAAATTTGCTCCTTCTTTTTTTGTTGGAAATATTATATTTAAACATGACATATCGTTTAGGTTATAAATAGCAATTTTCCCCGACGTATTTTTTACACCAAGTAAGTCTCCTTTTTTACTAAAAGAGATAACATCAGGATGTTTAAGTTCTTTAAAGCTTATGAGCTTTATGCCAGTTTTTTGATCAAAAACATTTATACTGCCTCCAACACATACATAATATTTTCCACATGGCGATTTTTTAATCTCATATGATATGGGCATCTTATATATATAATTCATAGCATGCTCCTTCCAATAATTTATGGTGCAAATTCATTCATATAACTAAGGAAACTTTTTGTTGTGCTAAGCGCAGTTTCTACTTGTCCGCTTTTCTCTGCCATTTTCATCATAGCATTTACCCCTAAATAATAATAATTATTATGAAGCACGTAGTGCAGGCTGGGCTTTAACTGTACTAAATTCCTATCATCATCACGTGAAATTACTGCTCTGTCTAGTACATCTTGTGCCGGCTTAGCAATTTTTGCGTTTTGCGCAACTATATGATGATAAGGATGAGCCTTATAATAATCAGCCTGCTCTTTTGCTTTTGATAGTGCATCCGATACGCCTTGCATTAATTCGGATGCTGAATCCAGAACCACTGTAGAAATTCTACCGGAAAGAGAGTTTTCTCCGTTAATAGCGATATCAATGTACGCGACACCGACCACAGCTAGTGCTAATAAAGCTACTGCAACTACTGGCAAAGCAATAGCTAATCTACCGCTTGGATCGCTCATCATTACCGGGTTATTTGAACAATACGCAAACACATTATGACTCAATAGCTTACCGGTACTCCCGCCATAGCTATCCGCACTGATCAACCGCCCCCACTCCGGATTATAATACCGCTGATTCAGATAGTACAACCCCGTCTCGGCGTCGTAGTAGTAACCCCTATAACGGAACGGGTTTCTCTCGCCCAAGGTGCTCGCCAGTGTGCCCGTCGTACTGAGCAGCTTTCCCCACGTGTCGTACTCGTAGGTCACCACTTCCGTTCCGCTGGTGTTCAGCAACCCTATTATATCACCCTGAACATTCCTTTTGTAGAAGAAGAATGTGCCGTTGTAATACAGGCCAAACAGCTTGCCGTCGTTGTCGTACGCGTAATACATGTCGCAGGCGTTCGTCCCCGTTCGCTGCTCGTAGGTGATCTTGTCGCCCATCAGGTTGTAGTTGTACGTTGTGACGCCGCTGGCGGTCGTCACCTGCTTGTAGGTGCGGATGCCGCTATCGTTTGCTGATACTCTCAGATGTGTTTTCGGCGCTGTCAAGCCTCTTGCCCCACTTCCACGCATAGTTCCAGCCATTGTACGTCAGCGGGTTCCCAATGCTGTCGTACGTGATGGCGTTGCCGTCGTAGCTGGCCAGCTTGTCCTTCCATATGCTGTCGTACGAGTAGTCGATCGCGTCCAGCAGCGTGGTTGGCGTGGCTAACCCGGCGGTGAATGCGTATTCCTTCTTGTTCTCGATGTTGCCGCCGCGGTTGTAGGCGTATATCACCGTTTTGCCGTTGGTGCCAAGGAACGGGTTGTTCTCGCGCGTGAGCTGGTTCAGCGCGTCGTAGTAATATTCGATCACGTTGCTGCCGCTGGTGATCGTCAGTATGTTGCCGTTGTTGTCGTAGGTGTAATTCACCTTATCCGCAGAACTGTTATACCGAACCTCCTCGATCAGGTTGGTGTCACTGCCGTTGCCACCGGGTACAAATTCGAAATTATACTTAAATATTGTAGTGGACGCACCCAGCTTGTAGGATATTTCGTGTGTGCGATTAGCTTGGTCGCGAGCTGTAATTTCATAGCGGTAACTATTCTCGTCACCCTTTTTGAGAACGGCGTAAACAGGCCTGCCGTCTTCGTCAGCACGGTAGGCGCTCCTGAATGTGCTGTTAGTGCCGCCTATATACTCATACAGGTATTCGTCAGTCAAATGGCTGGCCAAATTGTCGTCATACTGATACCAGCTGCGGATGCCGTTGCTCCGGTCAATCATGCCCAGCCGCCCGGCCGCGTCATACGTGTAGCGGTAGTCCACATTGATCTCGTCGTCCACCAGCAGACCAAGGTTGCCCTCGCCGTTATAATAGTATCCGAATTTAATGGCGCCGTCGTAGAGCTTTTTGAGCGGCCGGTTCAGGCTGTCGTATGTAAAGCTCACCTCATCGCCGTTTCCGAAATCCGTTGCGGTCAGCAGCCCCTTGTGCGTGTCATAAGTGTTGGTAACCAGCGTGGTCTGCGTGGTGTCGTTGCCAACCTTCACCGCGGTGTTATTCCCGAAGTCGTTGTAATCAAAGAAGTAGCTGAGCCCGTTGGTCGTAATCTTGCTGAGCCGGTCGTCGTCATAGGCATACAGGTTATTTGTCTCGTTGCTGTCATATGTGTTGTCGCCGTCAAGGTCAAGGAACACCCGCGTCAGCAGGTCGGTGCTGGTGGTGTAATCGTAGCGGATGGCCGCGCCGCTTAGCCCCTCGTTTGGCGAGATGACCTCGCGCAGCAGATTGGTGGTGGCGTCATAGTCGTAGTATGTCGTTTTCCCCCGCGCATCCTTTACAGTTGCTACACTATTATCGTTATTCCCATATGTTACCGTTGTCTTGATATTGTACCCCTCAGCGCCACGGTCAGCTCTGGAATGCAATTCATAAGTCACCAGATTTCCATTGTCCGGATCATAATCGTAGAAATAATCAATCGCGTTTGGAGTTATTGCATGCTCTATATTGTGGCTGTCGTCGTAATAATATCTGGTTTCATTGCCTTTCGGAGTCGTATAGTTGATCAAATCGTTATTTGCACTATAGGCATAATCGTCTTCCTTGTTGGCCATGTCTGTCGCGGATATAACATTGCCTTCCTCGTCATAGGTATAGCTCTGCCCGAACGTCTCTTTATACACATGCATTCCGTCATATATCATTGTGTTAGTGGAATACCGGCTGCTGAAATACACACGGATGCGTACATAATCAACAGGCGCGATAATCTGGCCCGACGCGTATTGCCATTCAGTAATATCCTCGTTGAATTCGACCCTTTTACTGCTGGTTGTGCCCGACTCCGTGATAAAAGTAACCTGAATGTATACCGGCTCGTTCGCGTCGCCCTTCATCCAGCCGCCCACAGTATAGATGTCCCCTGTGCTGCCGCTCATGAGCAGGTCTTGATAGACCGATTTATACTTATCGGATTTACCGTTCAGCTCCACCACCTTGGAATCCAGCATATAAGGCGTTGTCGCCGTGGTGATGCCGTCGCCCGTCTCTGTCTCGCCGCTCAGCGTCCAAAAAGTGGGTGTGGTCGAACCCTCAGCAAAGTCCGCGTTCTGCACAATATTATACGGATTTGCGCACGCCCCCGCTTCCAGCTGCATATTGTCTACATAAACCGTTCCCATCCCTTCAAGCTGTGCACCGGCATAGAGGTTTCCGGTTTGTCCGCTGCCAAGATAAAGCGTCATAGAAAACCGCTGCCATGAAGTGCTTTCAGGAACGTAAGACGAATACTTGTAGCTCCATGTGCCGTCAGTGTTCTCATATTTTATAAACAAATGTGCGCCTTGGTCGTAGCCGTCTGTATAATCAGCTAGAAAATAACCCGATAGAGTATAGTACGACCCGGTAGATACCGTTTTGTTTTGATATGTCCATTCTTTTCCGTCATTGTTTGTCTTATATAACTTTGCGGATTTAGCTCCCTGGTAGCTCTTTGTAGTAGAAATTGCGGAGCTTCCAGTCGATCCGGAAACGCTTGCAATCGTCCAGTAGCTGCCAATATCAAAGCTGCTGTCTTTAAAATAGTTGATCGTCGACCGTCTTGTTTTGCCGACCGTGCTGACCTTATTATTATTGGCCCCGCTGGTGTTAAACTCAGTTCCGCTCCCAAGCGACTGTTCGTTGGTTACGCATACGGTGTGTCCGAAGTCGTTGAACTGATACAGCACCTCACGCCCGTCATAGTCGGTAAACAGCGTGCTGTTTCCGCCATATTCCATGTAGATTCTGCCACCGATGGTCGTATCATATTTCTCATCGACTCTGATAACCCGGTAAGGCTTGGTGCTGCTATATACATAATATACATAGTAGCCGTCATAGTTTATCGCCTTATTCATTCCCCCGCCGGCATACGTAAATGTCGTTTGCTCACTGTCGGCATAAGTGATAGTTGTCAGTCTTTCACTGGCGTCGTAAGCGTATGTTGCAACCGTCCTGTTCGCCGGGTCAACGATGCTTTGCAGCAAGTCTCCGGAATACGTCAAGTCAATGATTCTGCCCGAACCGTCACGTATCTGATCTATTCTTCCAGATGCATCATAATCCAGCCTGTTATAGTTGCCGTTCCGGTCATAGACATACCGAAGCTTCCCTTTAAGGCTGCCGCTTGAATAGAATAATTTATAGTTATCTTTCTTATCCTTGATTTTAAAATACGTTAAGGACCCTGAAATATACGCCTGATCCAGTTCCAAATCAAGCCCGTCTTCATCTTTCCATTTATCATCCTCATCATCAAGAGCGAAATAATGCGCAGTCCCGTCTTCATCGACCCATTTGTAGTAATCAGGGTCATAGCTTTGGCCCCTCAACGAATTCTACCGTCTGCGCCATGTTCAGCGTCCACCCATCGCCGAACTCGCTTTCATCATTCCTTTTACAGCTGTTATATACATGAGTCAGCGTAACAGGCATGCGGTTGCCGGTGCCGGCGTAATCCGTATGCGTATAGACAAGGTTGCCGTTATAATCGTTGATGTAGCTTGTCCCGCCCCGGCCAATGCTTTGGCTGTGATACGACCAGTAGCTCTCAAGCCCGGCATAAGACCTGTACGTAATTGCGACCCAGGGGTAACCCGCATAGCCGTCCACCGCGCCGAATTCCACATAATCGTTATCATTGTCCGTCATCTTCAGCATAAAGCCGTAGTTGTTCCCTGTCTGATACCATTCCCGCACCAAAGGTGTGATCTCCCAGTGATACGGGTCATCCGGGTCTCCTCCGTCGGTGCCCTCCTCGCTGACGATCTCATAGTCGACAATAGTGCTGTTATCATAAGCAGGCTTGTTGTTCCAAGTCAATGTACTGGACGTCCAGTCGGCTAATACTCTATGCGCGTCAATTTCAACATCATCTTCACCATTGTTGCTCCAGAGGGTACAGTAAAGCCGGGCATCAACTATCATATCGTCAGCTTCTATATCTGGCAGCTCGTCAAACTTCACAAATGCATAATTAGTCAGGCTGGATGAACCCTCGCCGATCTTCAGCATTGAACCAGTGTAGTAATTTGAATTGGGGGTACCCTCAGAAACATATGTGTCTAGAATGTTGCTACGGCTAATTTCAGTAATTACCGTGGGGTCAATTTTAACTGGGTACACCGCCTTTTTGAGCCACTCATCGTCAGGTGTTATAATAACTTTAGCAACGCCATTTTCTTTTACAAGTTCAGCCTTAACATTATCAGAGTAATTGCCGGCAACATCTTCCATGCAAAGCTGATCAATATAGAATACCGCTTCCCCTGTCTTCGTGTTTGTAAATACAATAAGTCCGCTGCTATCTTGCTTGACGTCCAAATTCGTCATGTTCAGTTCGAACCCATATTTTGCATTGCTGATATACTTGCTCAGAACAATATTTTCTTTTATTTTTTCAGGCAGCAAAGTATATTCCAGATCGATGCCGTCCAGAACTCCTTCATATTTTGCCGCTGATTTTAAACTCTCTTTAAAGCGTAATTTATCATTCTTGTCTGCGCTTTGTTTCAGAGCAGAAACATCATCCGAAAGCACCTGGAGCTTGATCCCGTTTTGTTCCGGAGTGGTTATTTCCGGTTCCGTCGTTGGAGTTGGTGTCGGCGAAACGGTCTCGGTTGCCTCCGGCTCTGTTGACGCCGCGTTAGTTATTGACTCTGTCGTTATCTCCGAAGGTTCTGAAGGTGCCGGGGTATTCGAAATTTCCGGCGTGGGTTCAGGTGTAGGCTCTGGTGTAGGCTCGGGGGTCGGTTCGAGCGTAGGTTCCGGCGTAGGCTCGGGCGTCGGTTCAGGTGTGGGCTCTGTAATCAAAGTGGGAATTTCTATTTCACCTTTTGAATTAATTAAGTAAAAGTTCCAAGATAATATTGAACCCATTCGTTCAAGTGTAATCGGTGTCTGTGCAGAGAAATAATCCTCTTGAAAGATTGCATTATAATAACCATTCTCTTTATTCTTATATGTTGAATTATTAGCTTTATCCTGACTCAAAGCAAGTGAATTATCTACATCCACCCACTCTCCGTTTTTCTGGAAGTGGGCTGCAACCGGATACATACACACTTCCACTGAATGGTCTTCTCTGATAAATTGCTTGGTATACTTATCTCTTTTTCCAATGTCCTCACCAATTAGCGTTAAATTAGGATCGAACTGATTCGGATCTTTCTCTTCCGCCTGTCCAGGCTCATCCCAATAATCCTTGGAGTAGAAATCCTCATCCAGTGCATTAATAGTATTACTATTTGATTCAGTGGTTTGAATTGATTCCCCTATTGCATTTACAGGAAACAAGGTCACTATTAACGCGATAACTAAAATGATTGAGATAAGCTTTCTTGGCACAATAATTCCCTCCATGAGTATGATTGGATATTATAATACCATAATGGATACTGTGTTATTTTTCAACATTTATATGAAGTATTTATATTCATTTCTAGTTACATGAAGAAATTCCTGTTTTTCTTACTATATCTCTCGCCAAAAAACAAATGATATTTGTTAACACATTTACAACCTGCTTTATACAGAATTTTTAGTGCTCTTTGAGTAATATCCTTGAGAGAATGATTCTGAGCAAGAGAGGCGCATCCTAATATTTCTTAGTATACAGTTATTTCTTTAATATATAGACGCATCCTCAGTTATAGTTGTTTAATCCAAATAATAAACAAATCCGAACGCCTCTCCGATAAAGAATGGGTTCGGATTTGATTGCTGTGGTGGAGATAAGGGGGCTCGAACCCCTGGCCTCTGCATTGCGAACGCAGCGCTCTACCAGCTGAGCTATATCCCCAATATGGCGGAGAAGGTGGGATTCGAACCCACGTGCCGGTTCCCCGACAAACGCATTTCGAGTGCGCCCCGTTATGACCTCTTCGATACTTCTCCATGAATGCGGGTCATCACTTTATTCGAGCACCGGTTCCGCTAAATCGTCGCTACGGATTCGTATTATATAACATCCGAGCGCAATATTCAAGCATTAATTTTTTTGCAATTGTGATTTAAAACGTTAAGTTTCGATTAAAAAAGACGGCGGATAAAAGCATTTTAGCCCCCCTGTTAAGCCGCCGTCTTTGTTACACTCTCTTCATTCGCTGCTCTTACCAGAGGCTGTGCACGCTCACCCGGATATACCTGTCATACACCGCCTGTACCCGTTCCATCACCTCAGGGGTCAGCGCCTCCATATCCGAAGCAGCAGCGTTGCTCTGCATCTGCTGCGGCGTCTTCGCGCCGGGTATCGCGCAGCTCACCGCGTCAAACATCAGTATCCACTTCAGCGCCATCTGCGTCAGCGTCATGCCCTCCGGCAGTACGGCTTTCAATTCTTCGACAGCTTTGAGACCCGTCGCGTAGTCCACGCCGGAGAACGTCTCACCCTTGTCGAATGCCTCGCCGTGCCGGTTGAAGCTGCGGTGGTCGTCAGCGGCAAACGCCGTGCCGAGGCTCATCTTGCCCGTCAGCATGCCGCTGGCCAGCGGTACCCGCGCGATGATGCCCACGTTGTTCTGCTTCGCCTGAGCGAAGAACGCCTCCGCGGGCTTTAAGCGGAACATGTTGAATATGATCTGCACCGAGCTGACATTGCTGTACTCCATGGCTTTCTGCGCTTCGAACACCTTCTCCACGCTCACACCCAAATTGACGATCTTGCCTTCTTTGACGAGGCTGTTCAGTCCGTCAAAAAATTCGACGTTGTCGAACACCGGCGTGGGCGGACAATGCAACTGCAGCAGGTCGAGGCAGTCCACATCGAGGTTCTTGAGGCTGCGCTCCACGAACGCCGTGATGTTTTTCACCGTGTAGCCTTCCGTCACATGTGGGTTCAGCCGCCGCCCGGCTTTCGATGCTATGTAGATGCGCTGCTTCTTGCTCTTGGCCAACGCGCCCACCAGACGCTCGCTGCGCCCGTCGCCGTACACGTCCGCCGTGTCGAAGAAGTTGACGCCCTGCTCGATCGCTTCTTCCAGCGCGCGCATGCTCTCCACGTCTTCCACGTCTCCCCATGTGCCCCCGATAGCCCATGCCCCGAACGATATCTCGGATATGTTGTAACCCGTCTTGCCCAGCGTTCTGTATTTCATTACTGTTACCTCATACGTATTTTATTCTTAATGCTGTTTCCCATATTTCCATGATACCATAGATCTGGAGGATTTAAATTATTGGCAGAAATCATGAATGCGCTGGTAAACACAGCGCGCTCAGTGTAACGCTCTCAAATATCATATATTCCCCACTAATCGGGGTTGTTCCCGGCGCGACAGCAGCGCCGTATATCCGTCAGAAACCGTATCAACTCATCCACCGAATGCTGCTTGGGCCTGAACACGATATAAGGCGGCACGGCGGCTTTGAGCTGAGCCTGCCCCTGATATTCCTCAAATACCGCCAGCAGCTCCCCGGCGTTCACCGCAGCACCCTCAGCGTATTTGAGCGTAAACGTACGGCCGTTCCGCGTCACCGAGAGTATGCCAGCCCGCGCCGCGTACGACTTGATGAGTGCGATCAGCATCAGGTTCTCCACCGTCCGCGGCAGCTTGCCATACCGGTCGAGCACCTCATCCTTCACCAGCCGCGCGTTCTTCACGCTGTCAATGGCCGCAATCTTTTTGTATATCTCAATACGCTGCATGTCATCGCTGATGTACTCCTGCGGCACGTGCGCCGACAGGCCGATCTCCACCGATGTCTCGTTGATCCGCTCCACGCGCTCGCCCCTGATCTCGGCCACCGCTTCACGCATCAGCCGGCAGTACATGTCATACCCCACCGCCGCCATCTGGCCAGACTGCTCCGGTCCTAAGAGGTTGCCCGCGCCGCGTATCTCCAGATCCCTCATCGCGATTTTGAAGCCCGCGCCCAGCTCGGTGAACTCGGCAATTGTCGCGAGGCGCTTCTCCGCCTCGGGCGTCATTCGCGCACCCGGCAGATAGGTGAGGTAGGCAAACGAGCTCTTCGCGCCACGCCCCACGCGCCCCTTGATCTGATAGAGCTGCGCAAGGCCGAATTTATCCGCCTCATACACGATCACTGTGTTCACGTTGGGTATGTCGATGCCCGACTCGATGATAGTGGTGCACAGAAGCACGTCGTATTCATCCGCAAGGAAACGCACCATCACGTCCTCCATCGCCGTCTCCCCCATGCGCCCGTGCGCCAGCGCCACGCGCGCTTCCGGAACGTTCTTGCGCAGCTCCATCGCCAAGTGATCCATCTGGCTGATCTGTCGGCAGACGAAGTATACCTGTCCGCCACGCTCCATTTCGCGCACCACCGCATCGTGCAGCAGCTGTCCGGTGTATTCCATCACGTAGCTCTCGGGCGCGCGCCGCTCGTCCGGCGGCGTGTCCAGCACGCTCATATCGCGGATGCCCGTCAGCGCCATCTGCAGCGTCCGGGGGATGGGGGTGGCGGACAGCGTCAGTACGTCCACGCTGCGCTTGATATCCTTGATTCGCTCCTTGTGCGTCACGCCGAAGCGCTGCTCCTCGTCAATCACCAGCAGCCCCAGATCCTTGAACTTGACGTCCTTGGACAGTAACCGGTGTGTGCCGATCACCACGTCCACCGTGCCGTTCTTCAGACCCTCCAGTGCACGCGCCTGATCCCCTGCGGATACGTAGCGCGATATCGTCTCGATCCCAATTGCAAACTCGGCGAAGCGATCAGCAAACGTGTGGTAGTGCTGCCTTGCGAGCAGCGTGGTCGGCACCAGTACCGCACACTGCCGCCCCTCCATCACCGCCTTGAAGCAGGCTCGCATCGCCACCTCTGTCTTGCCATAACCCACGTCGCCCAGCAGCAGCCGGTCCATCACCTTCTCCAGCTGCATATCTTTCTTAATCTCCGAAATGCTCTTCAGCTGCCCGTCCGTCTCTTCGTACGGAAAGTTGTCCTCGAACTGCTTTTGCCAGACGGTGTCTTCGCCGTACTTCATGCCCTTCTTGAACATGCGCTCGCTGTAGATGGATACGAGGTCCTCCGCCAGCTCCTTCACGGCCTTCTTCACGCGTGCCTTGGTCTGGCTCCACTCCCGGCCGCCCAGCTTTGATAAGCGCTCGCCCTCGCCGCCCATATACTTGCTGACGCGATCGATCTGGTCGGTAGGTATGAACAGCTTATCGCCGTCCCGGTACTCGAGCTCCAGATAATCGCGTGATATTTTCTGTATTTCGCGCTTCACCAACCCCAGGAAGCGCCCCTTGCCATGAACATCGTGTACGATCATGTCGCCCGGCTTTAAGTCCGCGAACAGGTCCATCTGTTTGCGCGGCGCAAACGCTTTGCGCTTGCGTGTAAAGCCGTATATCTCATGTTCGCCCAGGAAATATGCCTTAATTGACGTCAGCTCAAACCCGGCGATCAGCCGCTGTGTGAACGCGCCCGCCGTGCCCGGCATCAGCTCCTGCCCGTCCTTGATGCACGGCACCGTCAACGCCTTGTCCGACAGCTCCGCCGACAGGCGCTCCGCCCGCTGGGTGTTGCTGCACATCAGGTAGACGCGCCAGCCGTTCTTCACGCGCGCCTTTACGTCCTCCTGCAGCAGCTCAAGCTTGCGGTTATACGCCAGTGCAGACTTCACCGGCATCACGATCTCCGACTTCACGTGCAAGCCGGAGCGGCTCACCGAGCAGAAATCGCCCGCCGTGCGTGCCACCGCTTTTTTCACGATATCCTCCAGCGGCAAGTACAGCGCCTTCTGGTCCGCCGTTGCCTCGCTGCTGCCAATCAGCTTAATCAGCTTTTGCCCGAAATCCTCACGCCGCTCCTCTTCCTCCGAACGGATGTGCTTGTAGTCGTCGAACAGCACCAGCGCGTCCGGCACATAGTCCAGCGCCGTAGACCCGCACAGTGTGTACGCAAAGTTCTCCATATCCTCGAAATATCGGTGCTTCTCAAGGCTTTTCGCATAGTCCGCAAACCGCTGCGCCATCGCGGCGCTTTCCGGCTTCGCGGACTCGAAGTACTCTTTGCCGGCCTCCGCCGCGCTTTCAGACAGCGCCAGCTCCACCGCGGGCGATAAAGTCACCGCGTCGAACTTCTCGCGGCTGCGGCGCTGCGTACCCGGGTCAAACGCGTGGATGCTCTCCACCACGTCGTCAAAATAGTCGATCCGATAGGGCGCCGCCGCACCGGGGCAGAACACGTCCAG
>Ga0351857_1069_pt1 | contig 19220 bp, 8 predicted proteins | sample BONcelHFGM3001D9_FD_206801 | JGI IMG/M metagenome (GOLD analysis project Ga0351857, IMG submission 206801) | Enriched cells from coal bed in the Powder River Basin, Montana, United States - BONCAT cells FGM rep2 HSBNCT.FGM.300.1.D9 ... | reverse complement strand
CCGTTCCCGCAACAGCGTACAGTTTGCGGTCCGGATCCGGCTGCTCCAATTGGCCGCCGGTGCGCAGTTCGGTCTGGAATAATCCCTTGCTGTTCACCAGATACGCCTGGCCCGTGCCGCCGATGTGGATGCCTTTGACCAGGTTGCTGAAATACGCGGTATCAATGGTGGCCCGAAGGTACCAGGGACGCCCGCCCTGGATTCTCTGCACAGCAATTACGAAATGGGGCACGTTCCGGTAGCCGCGGAACACATCGGATATGTACACGCTCTTCAGGGATACGGCCTGGAACCATTCCGCCTTTGAGTAGTCTTTGCCCACCAGATCGTAGGGGCCCACATAAGCCATGTGCCGGCCGCCTTCATCAATTACTCCGATGTCTTCAAAAGCCGGGTATTTACTCTTGAGGTCCAGAAACAATGCATCCAGGTGTGCGTTGTCGCCGAGTTCCTTAAAAGAATGGGTGGCGGCCGTGTATTCAAGCGCCGAGACCTGCTCGGACAGGAAAGCATCCACCAGAGCCCGGTGGCCCTGGGCGACCCGGCTCAGTTCGCCCTGGGCCCTGCGGTCCAGGGTTTCAGAGAAAAAATACACGAGGATTCCGAACACGAGCATGACGATCAGGAACGGCGCGATGAGTACGCGGGTGATGATCATGCGCCGGATGCGCCGGAACTTCACACTCTGAGCGCTGTTGTCCTGTGTGCTGTCCATGGTTGCCGTCTCCTCACGCCGCGCCCGCGGCCTCTCGCCCGCCTCAGATATTCTGCCCGTCCAATTCCTTCATCTTGCGCAGAATGGCCAGCGGGGAACTGGAGTCCACCATATCAAGGAGTTTCTCCAGTTGCTCATTGCGGATATTCTTTTTGTTAATCAGGCGCTTTTTGAACGCCTCGCTGAGCACCTGGAGAAGATAATCCAGATCGCACGGTTTCTGGAGGTAGCAGTATGCGCCGCTGCGCGTACACTCCACGGCCGAATCGATGGACCCGTGCCCGGTGAGGATCACCACCTCCATGAAGGGGTGCTCTTTCTTGAGCGCCTCGAGGGTGGCTTCGCCGTTCATGCCCGGCATTTTCAAATCCACGAGCGCAATGTCGAAACTGTTGTGCTTGGCGGCCTCCAGAGCCTTGTCGCCCCGGTTCACGGCGGTCACATTGAAGTCCCGCACGGTGAGCCGCTTGGTCATGGACTGCAGGAATGCTTCCTCGTCATCCACCACAAGGATGTTGATTTTTTCGATGCTCATGATGTTCTCTCCTTTTTCCGTCCGGGGCATTGCCCCGTGTTCATTGCCCGGTTTGGGCGTGTCGTGAAGCCGTACAGCTAAACAGCCTTGTCGATGCCCATCCACTGCCAGTAGCCGAGAATGGTCCAGAAGAACAGCACAGCCCAGCAGATGAGCAGAACCACGAAACCATGTTTCATGAAATCGCCGAGAGTAACGAGTTGCTCGCCGGTTTCCGGGTCGCGCGCCATGGCGTAGGCGATGGCGTTGTTGGGGGTGCCGATGATCATCATATGGGCGAAGCTTGAGGCAAAGGCTGTGGCCAGGCCCACCATGACCGGGGACGTTCCCGATATCATGGCCATGGGTACAGTGATGGGCCCGATGGAAGCCACGGTGGCGCCGTCACTCATGAAATTAGTGAGGACGCCTGTGAAAATGCTGGAACTTATGGCCAGGCCCGGGCCGCTCTGGAAATATGCGGGCAGGGTATTTACGAACTTTTCAGCAATCCACAGGGACCCGCCTGTGAGGGCCACGCAGTAACCCAGGGCGCTGGCGCTGGCGTACAGGGCCACCACGTCCCAGTGAATACTGTTTATGTCCTTCCACTGCAGGATTCCGAACACGGCCAGGATGACAAGGGCGAACAGGAAGGGTCCGCCCATGCCGAAATCCTCCCCAAGGGTGATGAGCATGGCGATAAGAATGACCAGGATGACCGCGGTAATGTATTCCTGTTTGGTCATTTTTCCAATCTTCTTGGTTTCCTTGCGGATTTCAGAGATCAGATCCAGGTTCTTGACCTTGAGCTTGTTGCGGAAGACCAGGAAGAAATACCCGGCTATGCAGAGCGCGCACACGGGCACGAAAGGCAGGCCGTACTTGACCCAGGTGCCGAATGAGATCTGGATGCCGTAGTCGTTAAGGATGCCTATCATGACCGCGTTGCGGCCGCCGGCTGCAGGAGAACCCGGCCCCCCCACATTAGCCGCGAAGCAGCACACGAGAATAAGCATCACCGCCAGAGACTTGTCCTGACGGATGCCCGCCGCGCGGACAACCCCCAGGTAGCCCAGCATGAGCACGGGCACCACAAACGCCACCAGGGCATGTTCACTGAGAAACGACGCACTCACCGCGAGCAGGGGCGCGAAAATAAACAGGAACCAGGGCAGCGACTTGCTGGTGCTCAGCAGCAACAGACCGATACGGCGGTCCAGCCCGGTTTTTGCGATGGCCGCGGCCAGGCCCAGAACGCCCATAACAAAGATGACAGCGTCCTTGGCGTGGGCGCGTGCAATATCGTTGGGCGTGAGAACATTGAACAGATACAGCATGACACAGGCCAGGAATGCGGTAATGCCCACAGGCAGCGCGCCCGAGGCCCAGAACACGGCGCTGAGCACCAGAATGCCGAGCATAATCTTGGCTTTGCGCGCGGCCACATATGCGGCTTCATCAACCGTGACTTCGGCGTCGCCGCCCCTGTGCTCCAGGATTTTGGACTTGTCCAGGTAGTAGGAACCGATGGATTCGCCGTCTTTCATTTTACGAAAGTCCGAATAGCCCATGATGCGCTGGGACGTTACGCCGCCCTTTTGCACGGCCATGAGGTCCACCATGCTCTTAGGCGGCGGGGTGAGCGCGATGAGCAGGAACAGGAGCACATTGGCGATCATGATGCCCGGGCGCAGGCCGTGAACCCCGATGAGCCATTCTTTTATGCTGGAGCGCTTCATGTCTGGAATTTCGTGCCGGGCCATGGCGTAGGTGCGCTCCTGGCGTGCGGCCTCGATGTTATCTATCAGTTCTTCGATAGGGCACGGTTTGGCCATATACTTGAACACATCGTATTTGCCGGTGAGCCGCGCCTTGTCCGTGGTGCCGTGCCCGGTGAGCATGATAATCTGCACCTCGGGCCGGATTGCTTTAATTTCCCTCAGAGTCTGGATGCCGTCCATGCCCGGCATTTTCTGATCCAGAACAATGACCTCGGGCTTTTTGTGGCGCACAATCTTGATTGCTTCTTCCCCGGTACCCACGTCCATGACGCTGTACCCGCGCACCTCAAGCTGCTTTTTCATGGCCGCCCTGAAGTGGGACTCGTCGTCCACCAGCAGGACTCTTGCGGTCCCTTCGGGTGCTTTAGTATTCGTTTCCGTCGACATCTTTTGATTCCTCCGCTTCACTGTGTGGAAATGATATGGTGAATGAGCTGCCCGCTCCGGGCACACTCTGAACATCAATTTTGCCGCCAAGGGATTCCACGATACTGAGGCTGATGCTGAGGCCAAGCCCCGTGCCTTTGCCCACTTCCTTGGTGGTGAAGAACGGCATGAAAATGCGGGCCATTTCCTCCTGGTTCATGCCATTGCCTGTATCGGTGATGGAGATGCGCACGAAGCCGTCGTCCTCGCGCGTGGTGAGTGTAACCGTGCCCGCTTCACCAATGGCGTCTCCGGCATTATTGATAATGTTGAGGAACACCTGGCGCACCTGGTCGGGCAGAAGCATGACGCGGGGCAAATCCTGGGCATAATCCCGCACGATGCGGATATCGGCCACCTCGAATTCGCGCTCCATAAGGCCGCTGACCACGTCGTCAAGGAGCCGGTTCACATTGCATGCCACGGTTTGAGATTCATTGCGGCGCACAAAATTGAGCAGCTTGTAGGTGATGTCCTTGGCGCGCAGCACCGCGTCATCAATAATACCCAGCTCTTCCCGGATGGCCTCGGGCGAGGAGTCCATGCCGAACTCGGGGTTGAGCATATCGCGGATTACCCCGCTCTGGGACGAGATAATAGCCAGGGGGTTGTTGATTTCGTGGGCCACGCCGCCCGCCAGTTCTCCTACAGACACGAGCTTAGCCGCGTGGAACAACTGGGATTTAAGCTCCTTGCGCGAACTCTCCATGGACTCGGCGCGGTGCAACAGACGTCCCGTGGTAATCCATATGGCCCCCACCAGGATTACGACCATGCCCGCGGACAAGCCGATCATGACCAGGCGCGCCTTGTACATGCTCGCATACGCAATATTCAGGGGCTGGCGCACCACCAGAGCCCAGTGCGCCTCGCTGAGCCACGCATAGGCCACCAGTTCGGTGCCTGCGCTGCCTTGCATTTCTCTCACACCCGCGGCGGGTTTCATGGGAAACTTGTATTTGGAATCACCTAAAAGCACGCCCTGATCCAGGTCCACGACCTGGTAGATGCCCTGTGTGTTGACCAGGGCGGAAGCCACGCCCTTGCCCTGGCCGATGGTGCGCAGAAACAGATTCAGTTTATCCGGATCCAAAGTGGCTCGCATCACGCACATTTCACCATCCAGCACCTGGCGCACGGCAATAGTGAAATGGGGCTTTCGGCGAAACCCCAGATAAATATCGCTGATGTAATAATTGCGCTGCTGTTCCATCAGGTCCTTGAACCACTTTTCGTGGCTGTATTCCCTGCCCGACAGGAATGGGTAAGGGCCGGCGTATCCGATCTGCACGCCGCGGCTGTCCAGGAACCCCACGTCCACAAAAGCATCGCTGCTCTCGCGCAGCCGCGAAAGATACCGGCGCATGTCATCATCCGCAGGCGTGCTCGTAAAATTCGATTCATGAAACAGGCTGAATATGTTGACGACCCGCTCCTGCAGGAACAGGTCCACAGTATTTCTCTGGCTTTCGGCCAGAGAAGAAAGCTGCACTTTGCCGCCCATTTTCAGGGTCATATCAAAATGGAAGTGGTAATACAGGGACAGAAAAGCCAGGGGAACCAGATACGCAGCCAGAAGGCTCACCCGAAGCTTGTTGCGCAGGCGGCGGAAATACTCCTGCGTATCCCGCCGGTCCGGCTCCAGGTCCTTTGCAAGCACCGCGCCGTACCCGGAAGACAAGCCTCCGGATGCTGCTTTACTCTCTTTGTTTTTCACCTGTCCAACCTCGCCGGATTCAGTTGTTTTTCACCATGGAATCAAATGAGAACCGTTGCGGATAATGATTGTGCAGCACCATATCAATGGCTTGCAACAGCGCCGCCGGGTCCCCCTGTTTTTCCACAAACGCGTCAGCCGCTCTGACCGTGGAATGATGCTCATATTCTGTAAAGATGGTGTGAATAACGATTGGGACGGGCGGGGTGCGATTCTGCAACCTCACCAGCACATCCATGCCCCCATAAAATGGCAGGTTCAGATCCAGCACGACCAAATCCGCAACCGGGTCTTTATCCAGATGAGCAAACAATTCTCCGTGATCTGATGCAAGCTGAACACCATAACCTTCCGATTGCAACTCTCTCATCAGGAAATCCCTGATATGAGCGCTCCCGTCAGCCACCAGAATCACGAACCCGCCGTCCACAATCGATCACTCCTTTTGTTTTCCCAATGCCTTCATTTCAACTTTCATGCCACAATTGGCTGGCATCGAATAAACACCATGAATAGTCCTTAAAAGGTTTTTTTAAGCGCCGGGCATGCCGGTAGGCTGCCCCAAAAAGCCGATTTGCTTTACACGCTGTAAAGAAACCCGGCACCACAGAATCGAAAAACCATGGTGCAAATACCGTGAGCATGTAGTTTTTTCGCAAATCACAGGATGGTACAAAAATTGATTAAGGACGGAGAAGCAATTCACAACCAAAGCAGGTATAAGGGGAGGGGAAGATGCATGACAGCAATAGCAGTAGCATTCTTGTGGTTCAGAGCCGATGGACATCAAAAGCCGTGATTTGCAATGCGTTAACCCAGAACGGATATACGTGCCAGAGCGAAACGTCAGCACAGAAAGCCAGGGAATTTCTTGAGTCAAACCATCCCCATGCCGTGATTATCGACACGATTCTGCCTGATATTTCCGGATTTGAATTGTGCCGGTGGATCCGTTCACAGCGGGGCATGCACGCCATTCCTATTATCATGATATCGGGACGGAGTGACTTGAGCACCCGGCTCAAAGGATTTATGGCCGGAGCGCAGAGATTTCTGTGCGAACCCTTTTCCACCGAGGATCTGCTGGCCCAGGTGGAATTTCTCATTGCAAGGGAACACACGGAAACTGCGCATGGTATCGGAAAACAGATTGATCGGGAATTAAAAACCAGCCTGTGCATTTAAGGGCCACAGGGGATAGCGGGGTCGTTACAACCCGTTGCTCCTGTCTGCTGCGGAATCTCCGCCCAGGCCGAATTTTTCAATTTTGGCCTGAAGCGTTGGGCGGGTAATACCCAGCAGCTTGGCGGCCCGGGTTCTGTTGCCCCGGGTCAGCCCCAGAGCTTCACTTGTAAGAATAGCGCCAAATCGATCCATGAGATGATTGAATATATCGCCCTCGGATTCTGTGAGCAGCTTATTGCGAATCCAGGCTCTGGCGGACGTCTCCAAATCCTGTTCGCTTGTGGAAATGTTATCCTGGGAAACTTCCATGGCCTGCATGATGTCCTCGGGCGCCAGGGCGCTGCCCCGGCTGAAAATAAGCGCCTTTTTAATGGCGTTGGCCAGCTCGCGCACATTGCCGGGCCACGCATACTCTTCCACCACAGTCCGGGTTTCCTGGGTGATTCCAGGGTTGCCGAGACCCATTTCCCTGGAATACCGGGCCAGGTAATAATCGCACAGGCGCGCGGCATCGCCTTCCCGCTTTCGCAGAGGGGGCAGATTGATTGTGACGACTTTGAGCCGGTAGAACAGGTCTTCGCGAAACCGGCCCTGCTCCATCAATGAAACCAGATCCCGGTTCGTGGCCGCGATGATGCGCACATCCACGGAAATGGGTTCGCCCCCGCCCAGCCTTTCGATGCTCTGCTCCTGCAGCAGCCGGAGAATCTTTGTTTGAATATGCAGGGGCATGTCCCCGATTTCATCCAGGAACACGGTGCCCTTGTGGGCCTGCTCGATGCGGCCCAGTTTGCGTGCGTTGGCGCCGGTGAACGCCCCTTTTTCATATCCGAACAATTCGCTTTCAAGCAAGGTATCGGGAATGGCCACGCAGTTTATCACCAGAAACGGCTTGTCCGTGCGCTCGCTGTGCTGGTAAACGGCGCGGGCCACAAGTTCCTTGCCCGTGCCCGATTCGCCGAGAACCAGTACCGTGGCATCCGTGGGCGCCACGCGCCCGATGGCCTTATACACATCCTGCATAGCCGCGCTGCTGCCGATAATGGACTCCCCGTTCCCCTCCCCGGTTTCCTCACCCACGCTTACTCGGGAGCGCATGATGCGCCCTGCCTCGAGGGCTTCCTTGATCAGCGACAGCATGTCCGGTATTTCGAAGGGCTTGAGCACGTAATCGAAGGCCCCGAGCTTGGTGGCTTCAATGGCTGTATCCGTGGTGCCGAACGCGGTCATGATGATGGCCGTGAGCCGGGGGTGAATTCGGCGCATTTCCGTAAACGTTTCAAGCCCGTTCATGCCCGGCATGCGCACGTCCATGACCACCAGATCGGGCGGCTGGCGCCGCACCATTTCCAGCGCCGTTTCGCCGTCGGGAGCGATATCCACGTCAAAGCCTTCATCAATGAGCAGCTTGCGGAAACTGTCCCTGAGCTGCGTATCGTCATCTACAATCAATATCTGGGTCATGGGGATTCCTCGCCTTCGGGAATGGGAATGCTGATGCTGAAACAAGCGCCCCCGCTATCGGGCGAAGACAGGTCGATGCGGCCCCCGTGTTCCTCGATGATACGCCGTGCAATGGACAGCCCGAGCCCTGTGCCTTCGGCCTTGGTTGTGAAGAACGGTTCCATAACACGGTCTCTAATCTCCTCGGGCACGCCCGGTCCTGAATCCTGAATGCGCACGACCACAGCGCGCCCAATGTGTTCGGCCACGGCTTCCATTTCCTGAATCCGGATCTTCCCACCCTTGTCGTCCATGGCGTCGCACGCATTCACAATGAAATTCACCAGCACTTCCTTGAGCAGTTCGGGATCCGCATTCACATGCGGCAAATCATCCTGTGTGCGGCGCTCCACAACCACGCCCGCAATTTTTAACCGGTGATGCAACAACGCCAGGGTCATGCTCATCAGGTCTGAAACACGCACAGACTGCATCTTGAGCTTGGGCGGGCGGGAGAACTCCAAAAAGTTGCGCACGATATTATCAAGGCGGCGCATTTCCTCGGAAACAACTTCAATATCTTCCTTTTGGTTTTCGTTTAAATCCAGGCTTCGCTGAAGGGAAAACAAGCGCATTTTGATGGATGTGAGCGGGTTTCGGATACTGTGCGCCACTTCGGTGGAAAGCTTGCCCAGCAGGGCCATCTTCTCGGAGTGCTCCAGCAGTTCCCGGCTTTGTTCGAGTTCCTTTTTTGTGGCGCCAACGTTTTCAATAAGTCCATGCACACTGCGGCTGAGCTGTTTCATTTCGTTCTCGCGCTGCCCGTCCTGCCCGTCTGCACCGGCCGCGGCCGCAGATAACCGGCGGATGGGCTGGATCACCTGTGTGGCCAGGGTAACCCCGAACCCGATGCCCAGGCTCAGCAGCAAGGCCATCCCGGCAATCACGAAGTTGCGCATCTCCACGGCGCGCCCGCGCAGGTTGTTCTGCGTATTTATGATATTTTTTGTATAAATTTGCTTGTAATCCTCGGCCAGGTCGTGAATGGCGAAAAAGTTCAGCCGGATCTTCCAGTGCAAATCCGATCCCTCTTCAAACCGGCCGGCCTTATACAATTTGACAACTTGGTCACGAGAGTGGGAATACTCCATGTACTCATCCCGAATCTTTATAAGGATATCCCGTTCTCTGTCCGTATGCGTGTGTTTAAATGCTGTGTCCAGGGCATCGTTGAATTCATGTTTGCGGCTTTCAAGTTTTTGGAGCCAGTCAGGGTTCTGGTCGATATAATAATATGTGAGAAATCCTTTTTGGCTGACCAACGCAGTTTCCAGTTCGCGCGCCGCCTCCAGAGCCGTAACATCCTGCTCCATCATGATTCGCAGCATGCGCCCCGTGTTCGCAGCGTACCAGATGGTAATTACGCCGCCAATAAGAGCCATGACTAATAGAATACCGAAAAGGGAATAAACACGAACCGCCAGGCCTTGATTACGCCACAAATACATAGTGAGCCCTCCGCCCCGGCAGCACCTGCAAGTGCTCCTGATCCGAATATATGCCATTCTTCATCATTGCACAACTTTAATACGGGATCAGGTTACTCAACAAGCACAAACATTTTATGTTCAATTGTTATTTATTAATGAATATTATCTATTTTGCAATCCATGCATTGAATGCGAATCGACGCAACGCATTGAAATTTTATAAAAATCATCAGAATTATTGAAGGATAAAAGTCAACGGATGAATCCGTTAAGAAGTAAAATCATTTCTGGGAAAAGATATTAACGCGGTCGTGCTGGCGGTCCAGGACCAGGAGCTTTTTGTCATCCACCACCCAGACATCTGTGGGCTCCGTGAATTCGCCAGCGGCCAGGCCGCCCTGCCCCACGGTGTCCAGCAGCAGCCCGCCCTGGAAGATGAACACCTGGCGCGCGCCCGTGTCAGACACGAACATGCGGCCGTCCGGGCTGAAATGAATGCCCGCGGGATTGGCCACTTGCCCCGCTCCAATGGTGGCCGTGACATTGCCGCCGCTGTCCAGGGCCTGGATGGCTGTGTTCGTGGTCACGTAAACTGTGCCCGAAGTCGGGTCCACGCCAACGCCCAGGATGTTGGGCATATACCACTGCGCGATCGGCGCGCCGTTGGTGTCGTACCTGGCCAGGTAGCCCAGAAGCTTGTGCTGCACCACGTAAATGGATCCGGCCCCGTCCACGGCAAGGGATACGGCTTTGGGCGCGTACCATCCGTGCGAGTATGCGCCGTCCGTGGTGAATGCCTGCACGCGCTCGTATGCATCTGTCACGTAGATGAGCCCGTCGGACGGGTTATACACGATGCCGCGCGGCTCGGTCATCTGCCCGGGGTAATTGCCGGGCGCGCCCCATTTCTTGATGAACTTGCAATCTTTGTCATATTTCTCGATGCGGTTATTGATGGAGTTGGACACGTACATATTGCCCGCCGGGTCCGTGGCCACTTCCCACGGCCGGTACAATTCGCCGTCGGGCGTGGGCGCGCTGAAGTGAGGCGGAATTTTGTTGCCGCAGTCGTAGTCATAAGTATACGGCGTATTTGTGCCGCAGTTTTTGGTTATTGCCGCTTCGTTGGAGTACCCGCTTTCCTGCCCGGCCATGGAACTGTAGAACGCGGTGACCACGTAGAAGTACGTGGATCCCGTGGCGGCTGTGGTGTCGGTGTACGGGCTCGCGACCTCCTGTTCCAGCAGTGTGTAGGGACCGCCCGAGGTGGTGGCGCGGTAAATGTGGTATCCTGTGGCCTCGGCCACAGAATTCCACGTAAGTTCGATGTCCGGGCATTTGAGCGTTGCCACAAGGTTCTGGGGCTCGGGATACGGGCACGTGAAATTGGCGACAAAGGCTTCGGGCGAATAATCCGATTTATTGCCCGGATTGCCGTTTTCATAGCCCTGCACCACGTAGTAATAGGTCTGTCCCGAGGATGCGGGCGGCGTGTCCGTGTAGCTTGTGAGGGACAAGCCTGTTGCGATCTGGGTCCAGGGACCGCCGCTGGCGGTGCTGCGGAACACGGTGAACCGGTTGAACACGGGCGAGTTGGGCGCATTCCAGGTGACCAGCACATCCGGGCACATGGCCAGGGCTTCCACATCGAACGGCGCGCAGTCCGTGGTCATCGTCACTTCATTGGACGGATCGCTTTTCTTCAACGGGTTGGTGGAGCGGTACGCAACGACCGTGTAGAAATATGCGGTATGGTCCGCGGTTCCTGTATCCTGCCACGTGGTGGCGGTGATGTTGGTTCCCACATCGGTCCACGGCCCGCCGCTGGTTGCGGATCGGCGCACGGTGTAGCGGTTCATGGCCGGGTCCCCGGACGGATTCCACGTGAGGATGGGCGTGCACTGGCCCGCCACGGACAGGGTTACATCGCAGTCCACATCCACGTACGCTTCATTGGAATACCCGGTCTTGTCGCCCGGGCTGCCGCTCTTGTAACCTTCGACCACATAATAGTACAGGCCCTGCCCCGGCATGCTGTCGGTGTAGCTTAAAGTGGACAGGCCCGTGGCTATCTGGGTATAGGGTCCGCCGCTTGCGGCGGCGCGGTACACGGTGTAGCGGTCATAGCTTGATGGAGACGCGGCCGTCCAGGTGATATCCGCGTCCGGGCAATTGAGCGCAGCCGTTATCACGGGCGGAGTCACCGTGCCGGTGGCGATGTCCGGTTCGAAAGCGATAATTTCGGTGCCGGTTGTTCCATCAGTGGTAATATAAACAATGTCGTTGGCAATGGCCGGGGGCGAATAGGATCTATTTGAGCCAATGTTATACGTCCACTCAATCGCCCCGGTAGAAGCGTTCAGAACCGTAAAATTCTTGTCGACGGCGCTCGCATTCCATTGGCCGGAAAACACATACCCGTTGGCCGTGGTAATTGCGGGGGGGCTGTTGCTTGTGTATGAAGTAACGCTCGTCTCCCATTTCCTGGTTCCGGTTTGTGCATCCACAGCAAAGATATAGCCGTTTTTGCCCCCTACAAATAAAACCCCGTCGGCGATAGCTGAGGTTGAATCCAAGGGTTCAGTGCCCAAATCGTGCGTCCAGACGATAGCGCCTGAATCAATGTTCAAGGCAACGATTCTTTCTAAGTTGTTTTCGCCTACAAAAACTTTGTCTTTCCAAAGCACGGGTGACGAACCCTGGATGCTCCCCAGGCTCGTACTGACCCATATCAGAGCGCCGGAGCTTTTGTTATAACAACGAATTGCTCCGGCATATACCACGAAAACCCGGTCAGCCGTAACCGCCGGCGCCGCATCATAAGACGCGCTCCCGGTCCACAATGTGGCCCCGGTCAATGCATTCAATACATATAAGCCCGATGCCGCCACATAGACATTCGCGCCATCTGTGACAGGGGATCCGCCAGCCGCACTGCCCACATTCTTTTGCCAGACTGTGGCGCCGGTATTGATATTCAACGCATACATGATGCCGCCCGAACTGGGCACTACATACACCAGACCATTGCCAATGGCCGGGGTATTATCCATGTATGCTCCACCCGCGCTTCTGGTCCACAAAAGGGTCCCGTTATCCGCATTATAGGCATACACTTTGCCATCCTTTGATGTCGTGACCGCGATGCCATCCTTCACAGACACGGCGGACCAGGATGCGGAAATCGGCTGCCGCCATTTCACTCTGAATGGAGGGGCCACATTGCTTGCGCCCTCACCCGAGTTTTCCACGTTGCACATATAGAAGGGCCAGTTTGTGCCGCAGGGTGTGGGCACGATATTCGTGGCCGTGCAATTTACAACCACCGCAATCTCCGTGCTGGTCGTATTGTAATAGGGATAGGCGCTCTGATAAGCCACAATAATGTAATAGTAAGTGCCGTTGCCGGGCGCGGGATCCGTGTAGCTCGTGGTGCTGAGGTTCGTGGTAAGGGTTGCGTAGGGGCCGCCGGAAACCGTGGCGCGCTTGACTGTGTAACGGTTATATTCCGCGGGCGCGGCAGCGCTCCATGAAAGATTCACATCGGGACACGTGACCGTGGCCGTGGCCACGGGCGGCGTGGGCGCAACATGCTCGAAGGCATATAGATAGGTGTCGTTGGAACCAATGAACACCATGCCCCCGGCCACGGCCGCGGAGGAATAGACCATGCCGCCTGTGGTGTATTCCCACAACCTGGCGCCCGTGCTTTCATCCAGCACATAGACCTTGGCGTTGCCGGACCCCACGATCACCTTGCCGTCCACGACCACGGGGCTGGAATAAACAAAGCTGCCTGTGTTGTATTCCCATAATTTCGCGCCTGTGGTTTCATTCAGGGCATAAACTTTATTATCGTACGAGCCCACGAAAACCCTGCCATTGGCCACGGCCGGGGCAGTCCGCACCGTGTCGCCTGTGAGGAATTCCCACACCTTGGCGCCCGTAAGTTCATTGAGCGCATAAACCTTGTGATCGAAGGACCCGATGAACACCATGCCATCGGCCACGGTTGGCGCGCCGCTTGAGACGCGATCGCCTGTGAGGAATTCCCACACCTTGGCGCCTGTGACCTGGTTCAGGGCGTAAACCTTGTGGTCGTCGGAACCGATAAACACCAGGCCGTCGGCCGCGGACGCCGTTACACTCACAATACCACCCGTGGTGTAGGTCCAGAGCAACGCCCCGGTGGTCGCATTGAGCGCATAGACTTTGCGATCCGCGGCGCCAAAAAACACCCGGTTGTTCTGCACCGTGGGGGAACCGTAGATTTCGTTGCCGGCGGTGTATGACCACACCAGGGCGCCGGTTGTTTCCCGGACCGCGTAAATTTTATGGTCCATGGACGTGAAGTAAACCAACCCGCCGTCGACCGCGGGTGTGTAGGTGTTGTTGCCTGTGTTATAGCTCCACAACTGTGCGCCGGTCAGCTTGTTCAGGGCATACATTTTCCGGAAAGAACCGATGAATACCCTGTCCCCATTCACCGCGGGCATGCCGAACACAACATCCGCCGCCTTGAATTTCCAGAGCAGGCTCAGGGGCAGATCCACAGTGGCCGCGCTCGCGCCCGTGTTGTGGTTGTTGCAATGGTACGTGGGCCAGTTCAGGTCACACGCAGCGCCATTGGTCACAGGCGTGGGAGGCAAATCGCCGTTGTTGGAGAACTTACTGGTGTTGCCGTCCGCGTCTGTAAGCGTGGCGCTGACCTTGGTGCTGTTGGTGCTGATGGAAACATTGGTGAACGAAAACGCCGCGCCCGCGGCCACCGTGGTGGATGTCAGATATGCATAGCCCTCGCCCCCGCCCGCGTCCGCGGTCACGCCCGCAGCGCTGTCGTCCGCGCGGAACAATTCCACGGTGCAGGGATACGCCGGACAATTCACCGTTCCGGAAATGTCGTAGTTCGTGCCGTTGGCAGTGACAGTTGTGATTGTGGGTTTTTGAATGCCGTTATTACTGGTGCTGTCAACATATATCCCCATTAACGCATTATTGTATATTCGATTTCGAGAAAATTTATTATTATCGCAATCTGAATTGCTGTTCCCTCCTAATGTAATACCAACACCGGTCGAGTTTGCAATAATATTGGATTCTCCAGGATTAGATCCGCCAATTTGATTATTATTGGTTTTTTGAGAGATAAGAGAGCACATAAGAACAATTGCACTATCAGTGATAGTATAATTAACGGTGCCTGTGGAATCCGTTCCAATGTAATTTCCGAAAATCTTGTTGAACGTTCCTTCAAAAATAATAATCGCACCGCCAAAATTCGTGGGGCCAAAAACATTCCCTTCGCCTGAATTAGAACCACCAATGAAGTTGCGATCCCCTTTGAGGCTAATTCCCCTATGGTTGGGTAAGGCTTGAACACCGGTAACATCTACACCGATGTAATTGCCAATGATTTTGTTGTTATCCCCTGAAAGGGCAACTGCGCCATAAAACCCCTCATTTCCTGAAATGACATTTCTTTCTCCTGGAGCCGATCCCCCTATGATAGTATTGTTGGCCTCCACCTGCACAGCGGGATTCTGTGAGAGAGAAGGACTTATTGAAACTGTTCCAGTTGGGTCAGGACCTATATAATTGCCGATTATTTTATTGCCTTCGCAGGTATTCCAACCAATATAAACAGCGTGGACCCTGTTCGCCGAGATGATATTCCGCTGGGAAGCCGTAGCGCCACCTATTGTGTTATAAGAAGCGTCATGCACGTAAACCCCGCATTTGTTCCCTCGGCCGCTGCTGCCCGCCATGTCAGTCCCAAGATAGTTGCCTGAAATGGTATTCCCATGAGCATTTGACCCGTCAATATAGATAGCAGCGTCGCATATGAAAGTGGTGCCTGTGGTGCCGCATTCCAGCATTGTCAGCCCACTGATTGTATTGCTTGCCGATTCAATAGGCAAACAGTGAAAACTCCCGTTATTGCCGCTGACCACAACCTCACCGCCGGTTGTGTTGTCAATCGTGGTTTCATCATCCGTGAGCGCCGGAAGTGAGCTGAGCAGCGTAATGGTCTGTCCCGCCATACCCGGATCGAACTGGATGGTGTCAGGCCCTGGGTTGGCGTTGGCGTCGATGATGCACTGGCGCAGGGTGTTGGCCCCTGAGTTGGCGTTGGACGATACGATGCAGGTGCCTGTGGCCCCGCTGCAATTCAAGGTTGCGCTGGCCTCGCCGCTTGCGGCCGTGACATCAAGCGGATTCGTGCTTTTATAAGCCACGACAACGTAATAATACGTGCCGTTGCCGGGATTGGCGTTTGTGTATGATGTAGTGGTGACTCCGGTGGTGATGGTGGCGTAGGGGCCGCCCGAAACCGTGGCGCGCTTCACGGTGTACCGGTTATACGTGCCGGGCGTGGCCGCGCTCCAGGCCAGATCCACGTCCGGGCAATTGGCCGTGGCCGTCAAGGTTGCGGGCGGCGCGCCCCCGCAGCTGAGCGTGACATTGGCTTGATTGCTCGCGGACGTGGCATCAAGAGGGTTGGTACTTTTGTATGCAACGACCACGTAATAATAGACGCCGCCGCCCGGGTTGGGGTCTGTGTAACTCGTGGTGGTGATGCCGGTGGTGACTGTGGCATAGGGGCCGCCGGACACTGTGGCGCGCTTGACTGTGTAGCGGTCATATGTGCCGGGCGCAGCCGCGGTCCAGGTAAGGTCCACGTCCGGGCAGTTGGCTGTGGCCACAAGGTTTGTGGGCGGGGTGACCCCGCTGGCGCAGGTGCCGGTGATGATTGATGTTACATTGGCTACGCCTGTTGTGGATGCGGTCACGGTGGCTGTGGCGCACGCGGTTGTGAGGGTTGATGTGGCTTCGCCCGGAAGCCAGGTGCGCACGGGCGTGGGCGCGATGCTGCCCGCCGTGGTGATGAAGGTCACGGTGGCGGCCGGAATGGTGTCCCCTTTGAAATTAAGCAGGGTCGCGGTCATGTCCACGGTGGAACCGCTGGCCACGGTAGCTGCGGGCGGGCTGAGGGTAAAGGAGCTGGCGCCGCCCCAGCCCGGGTCCACGGGGTCGAGCACGCCGTCGCCGTCGCTGTCGCGCCACCCGATCTGCACACGCACCGTGGGGTCGGCGATCCATGAATTGCCTTTCATGATGCTGGGCGCGGCGCTGCATGTCACGCAGTTGCTGTTCACGCCCTGGAGATAACCGCCCAGATCCGTGCAATTGGTGCATGCCCCGCTGTACTGGTCCAGGGCCTGAAAAATGTGCCCGGTTTCATGCGCCGTGACTTTGTCCATGTTATCGATGCCCCACCCGTCGTTCTGAAAGGTCATCATTATGGACGAACCGCCGAGCCACGCATAGGCGAACCGGCCGTCTGTGAATTTTGAATTCCCGGTGACTACGTAAATCGTAAACGCCCAGTCGAGTTTACGCTGTGTGCGCATGTCATCGGCGAATTTTCTGTTGTTGTAAACCGCATTGATTCTGGGGTTGGCGGAATAGGAGCCGCTGTACCCCTTGGAGGCCAGGTACTGGCTGACAAACAGATAATCCTGCGCGCTCTGCCTGGTCGTGGGTTCATATCCGGTGCTGAATGTTTCATAGGGCAGGATATTGAACGACAAATAAGCATTGGGTTCCAGGGATTCCCACCAGTCAAGCCCGGTCTTGATTTCCGCGTAAGCCTGATCTTTCTGCGCCGTGGTCCAGTTGAACTGGTTGGCGTCGATGCTGCCGTTGGATTCCATGAACACAACGTTGACGACCACGGATCCGATCATGAATGCGGAGTTTTCGGTCCAGGACCATGAGCCGCCGCTGACCGTGCCGAGCACGGCTCCGGCGTCGGGCAGTTCCAGGGCCTGCTCCCCGGCCCACGGGCTGGCGACCGGATCCCCGGTTTCTATGGACGCTTCAGCCGTGAGGCCGCCGAACCGCGCGGTAATTGGCGCGCGGCCCGATGCCCCGGCAGGCGTGAACACGCCGTCCGCGTCAATCGCGCCAATGGCCGCATCCCCGCTCTCCCACTGCGCCGCAACCTGTGTGCGCGCGCCGTCGGATTCAATCAGCCATGCGCGGAATGTAAAGGTTTCGGTGATGGGCGTAAACGGATCCAGGGGCTCGATTTCAAGGCGCTGGGATGCGCCGGCCAGGGTCACGGTTACGGATTCATGCACGGTGGCGCCGTACGCATCGCTCACGTGTACGAGCAGCGAGTAATCGCCGGGGTCCAGGCCCGCTGTGTCCCACAAAGCCTCGCGCGCGTTTTCATATTTAAGAGATCCTGCGGGCGCGGTCCATTCAAAGGACAGTGCGTCCCCGTCCGGGTCCGAAGCGTCGGCGCGCAGCACAATAGCCGCGCCCGGCGGGGCAACAGCGGGTGAAGCCGTGGCCCCGGAAATATCGGGCGCTTTGTTTGCGCCCGCGGGTCGCACCACGCGCACCGTGTCCAGGGCCTGCAATGCGCGGCCCGCGTCAATGCGCATGCCCACGGGCTGATCCGTGGCCACAGCCACCCCGGTGCCGCGCAGGGTGCGCTCAATTTCCGAGGCGGTAATGTCGGGCATGGCGGACAGGATTTCACCGGCCAGGCCTGATACAAACGCTGCGGACAAAGACGTGCCGCCCACGGTTTTGTAGCCCCCGCCCGTGTCGGTCGTGTAAATGTCTTTGCCGGGTGCGGCCAGATCCACGGATGCGCCGAAATTGGAAAACGCGGCGCGGGTGTCATCGCGGTCCGTGGCCGCTACGCTGATTACCCCGGGCAGGGCCGCGGGCAGGAATGTGCCGGCGTCCGCATTGTTGTTGCCCGCGGCCGCGATAACCGTGAGCCCGCGCGCGCGCGCCACATCCAGGGCCGCGTTAAACATGTCCGCGGCATGGGAATCTGCGGGGAATGACGCGCCCAGGCTGATGTTGATAACCGGCGCGCGCATGGCCGCGGCATACCCGATTCCGCTGATAACAGAAAACAGCGGGCACTGCCCGCGCGCGTTGCATACTTTTACGGGCAGGATGCGGCAGTTCCAGCACATGCCGGCCCCGCCCTGCGCGTTGCCGCCCCGGGCTGCAATCACGCCCGCCACCTGAGTGCCGTGCCCGTTGCCGTCGGACGTGTCCACGGACACGCCCCCGGACACAAAATCGCGGCCCGACAGCACGCGCCCGGCCAGTTCGGGATGCGATGCGTCAACCCCCGTATCCACCACGGCCACCAGGGGACGGCCCGGCTCATCGTAAATACCCCAGGCCCCGGCCATGCCGATAATTTCATACGCGTAATAATCGGAATTGTCGATGACGCCAGCAACCGGGCTGTTCGCCATGGCGAAAACCGGATCATCCGGCAGGTTCAGCGCGGACAGCACATAATTGGGCGCAGCGCCCTGCGCGCCAGGCACCGCAGCAAGCGCCGCAGCCGCAGTGGTTTCACTCATGCCCTGGGGCACGCGCACCTGGTATATTCCAGCCAAAACCTCAGCGCCCGCGGGCTCGAACCCTGCCGCGCGCAGGGCCGCGGCAGCTTGTTCGGCGCTCAGGGCCGGGTCCATGGCCACAAGCATCTGGCCCTGGATATAAGCGGGCGCGCCGGCCCCGGAATCAGCCACAATGCTCTGCGCGTCAAACGGCAGCGCATAAAACCCGTCGCCGCCCTCGGTATCGGGCGGAGTAAACGTGAGCGTGGCGGCTTCGCGCGCATATATAAAATACGCGGTCCATGGCTCCAGCACAGAGGCCGGCTCATATTCCTTTGTGGATGGATTGTAGAAATAAATACCCGGGCGAAGCTGGGGTGCGTCTGTGGCGGCCCGCCCGGCCACGCGCAGAGCTTCGCCGGGCAGGGCCGAGGTATCGAGGGGCACGCCGATCATGTTCCAGCCCGGAGTCAGGGCAACAGAAAACGCACGCGCCTGCCACGCATCCGGCTCATCAAGGTGCAGGGCTGCGGGTTCGGACAAATAAAGCCAGTAACCGCGGC
>Ga0351857_1101_pt1 | contig 19448 bp, 17 predicted proteins | sample BONcelHFGM3001D9_FD_206801 | JGI IMG/M metagenome (GOLD analysis project Ga0351857, IMG submission 206801) | Enriched cells from coal bed in the Powder River Basin, Montana, United States - BONCAT cells FGM rep2 HSBNCT.FGM.300.1.D9 ... | reverse complement strand
CAGTCTCAATAAAATCAAAAATTTCACGGAATATGTAGATGATTACGATTCCACCTGGGCACTTACCGGACAAACTGATAAGTTTCTCGGGAACACAAACCTCTCCTTCTCTCCGGGCATCATACTGGGAAGCATCCTAACATACAAACCATTCAAAGGTGTCACCGCCTCACTGCATTCCAAGTATATCGGAAAGCAATACATCGACAATACATCCAGTGAAGACCGGTTCCTTCACCCCTATTTTGTCAATAACCTGGTACTGGGTTATCAATTCAGGGTTAAACCATTTTCTGAAATCGGCATCAGCCTGATGATCAACAATCTGTTTAGCCAGTATTATGAAACCAATGCCTGGATCTACCGTTACAACCATGAAGGCCGGCAATATAATATGAATGGTTACTTTCCACAGGCACTGATCAATTATATGGTTGGTATTACGCTGAAAATTTAATAATCTTGCATATTATTCCTTTGCCATCATTAACATTCCGCTCTATGAACCGCATTTTCTATTCAATGGCTCTCACTGCGTCGTTGACAATCCTCGCAGGCTGGGCTTTCGGCCAGAATTCCTCCATTGATTATTCTTACCCACTGCCGGTCGATCCTTCAGTGAGGGTTGGGCAACTTGACAACGGCCTGGTTTATTATATTCGTCAAAACAGCAAACCCGAGAAACGGGTAGAGTTGAGGCTGGCTGTAAATGCCGGATCCATCCTGGAGAATGATGACCAGTTGGGACTGGCGCATTTCACAGAGCACATGTGCTTTAATGGGACCAAAACGTTCCCTAAAAATGAGCTCATCAATTTCCTGCAAAAGACCGGAGTTCAATTTGGAGCCGACATTAACGCCTATACCAGTTTTGACGAGACAGTTTACATGCTGCAGCTGCCCACGGATGAACCGGGATTGGTGGATAAGGGGTTTCAGGTACTGGAAGACTGGGCGCATAATGTCACATTTGATGGCAAGGAGATCGATAAAGAACGTGGTGTAATTGTAGAAGAGTGGCGGCTCGGTTTGGGAGCCCAGGACAGGATGATGAAAAAGTTTCTTCCGGTGATTCTTAAGGGATCACACTATGCTGAACGGGTTCCTATCGGGAAAGTTGAAGTGTTGGAAAACTTCAAGCATGAAACCTTACGAAGTTTTTACCACGACTGGTACAGACCAAACCTTCAGGCAATCGTGGTTGTTGGCGATATTGATCCGGATTCAGCTGAAAAACAGATTATTACGCATTTTTCAGGACTGAAGAATCCCGAAAATAACAGAGAGCGGATTACTTACGATCTTCCCGGAAATGAAGAGCCTCTGATCGCTATCGCTACTGACCCTGAGGCAACGCAAAATATGCTCCTGCTGTTCTGGAAACATCCGGTACTGGATAGTAAGACTCTTGGCGACCTGAAAACGAAAATCACCGGTGAGCTTTTCACAAGTATGCTGAACCAGCGCTTTTCCGAACTTTCCCAGAAACCAGACTGTCCGTTTGTTTTTGCAAATGCCGGTTATGGAAAATTCCTTACGAGGGCTAACGATGCCTACCTTCTGGCAACCATGCCGAAAGAGAATCAGACCAACCAGGCTCTTTCGGTGCTTCTTGCAGAAAATCAGAGGATTAAGCAGTTCGGCTTCACAGCAACCGAATATGCCCGACAAAAAGAGGATATGCTGAGCAAGTATGAGAAAGCTGCGAACGAATTTGACAAAACTGAATCCTCCCAACTGGCGGGAGAATATGTAGCAAATTATCTGACAGAAGATCCAATTCCGGGCGTCCAGAAGGAGTTCATCTTCGTCTCAAAGCTACTCCCTGAGATCACCCTGGAAGAGGTAAACAACCTGGCGAAGCAGTGGATCACCGAAAAGAACCTTGCCCTGGTGATCATGGGTCCGGAGAAAGTGGGACTGCAGGTCCCGACTGAGGCTGAAGTGCTTGCTGTAATTGAAAAATCGAGAACAGTAGAACTTACCCCATACATAGATACTTATGTGGAGGCGCCGCTTGTTCAGGAAAAGTTAACCGGAGCCAATATCACCGATAAAAAATACAATTCTGAACTTGCCTATACTGAGCTTACCCTTTCCAATGGGGTAAAAATCATCCTGAAACCTACTGCATTCAAAAACGATGAGATCATCCTCTCGGCATTCAGCCCGGGGGGCAACTCCCTATACCCGGATGACCTGTTCCTCTCAGCCAACTTTGCTGCGTCAATCATCGATCAGAGTGGGGCTGGTGAACTTGATAACACCGGGCTTCAAAAAAAGTTAAAAGGCAAAAACATCTCCATCTCTCCGTATATCTCAGACATAAAGGAAGGTTTTAATGGCAGCGCGGCCCCTAAAGATCTTGAAACACTTCTGGAGCTGGTATATCTCTATTTTAAGGCCCCACGGAAAGACACTTCGGCATTTGAAGCATTTATCTCCCAGATGGAGAACCAGATGAAATTCATGAAGGGAAATCCCGTGATGACATTTTACGACACCCTTTTTAAGACAGCATTTCCCGGAACCAACCGACTCATTATCTTTCCTTCTGAAGATCAGTTAAAAAGCATTAAACTTAACGATGTATCAACGATCTACAACGACCGTTTCGCAGATGCATCAGACTTCACATTTATCTTTGTCGGGAATTTCGATCCCGACTCCATTACCCCTATGCTAGTGAAATACCTGGGGAGTTTGCCATCCACCGGAAGGAAAGAGAGCTGGCAGGATAAAGCCCCGGTATTCGCAGCGGGAGTTACCGACATCACCTTTAAGAAAGGGACTGACCCTCAGGCGATGGTTGGAATTGGTCTTTCTGAACCACTTGAATGGAATGAAGAGAATGTGCTCTACATCAACATGCTGAAAGAGATCCTCCAGATTAAACTGATTGAAGTGATCAGGGAGAAATTGAGTGGTGTTTACTCTCCGCAAATCATGCTGAACCTGGATAAATACCCGAAGCCGGAGTTCATGATGGGTATCCTGTTTGGCTGTTCCCCTAAAACGACCAATAAACTGACAAAAGCTGTTTTTGGCGAGATAAAAACGATCCTGAAAAACGGACCTACAGCAGAAGATCTTACCAAGGCAAAAGAGGCATTGATCCGCAGCAGAGAGACAGATTTGGAAAAGAACAGCTTCTGGGCAAGTAAAATTGAGTCGATCTGCTTCCAGGATGCAAATCCATCCAATATACTGAATTTCAAAGAACGAGTGAATGCAGTTACTAGTGATGATCTGAAAGATGCAGCCAACAGATTCTTTAAAATCGACCATTACGTTCGGGTTGTCCTGATGCCGGAGGGAGTTGTGAAAAAATAATCGATGAGCGACGGAATAACAATAAAGAATAAACGGGCACGTCATGAGTTCTTCCTGGAACAGGAATACACTGCGGGCATCCAACTTACCGGAACGGAAATTAAATCGATTCGTGAAGGAAAAGCTTCTATTGCAGATGCTTACTGTACCTTCTCGGGGGAAGAGCTCTTTGTTCGCGCCATGCATATTGCCGAATACACCTATGGCACCCATTATAACCACGAACCAAAACGCGACCGGAAACTTCTGCTGACAAAACGCGAACTAAAAAAACTGAAGACTAAAGTGAATGAACGTGGATTCACCATAATCCCCGTTGTGCTCTTCATTAACGAGAACGGGTTGGCAAAACTGACCATAGCCCTGGCAAAAGGAAAACACGCCTATGACAAGCGGGAGACCTTGAAGCAAAAAGACATCAAGCGGGAGATTGACAGAGGGGCAAGAGAATAGATAAATATGTTTAATTTTGCAAAAACAGTCATATGCAAAGAACAATATATCTATCATTACTGCCACTCTTCCTGTTCATTTTTTCGCTGAAGACGCCGGCCCAGGAGGCTGTATCTGCTAAACCAAATGATCCTGTTGACAAAATCAAATGGATGTCGTTCGAGCAAGCTTATGAGCTCAATAAGAAAAAACCTAAAAAGATATTTATCGACATGTACACCGACTGGTGCGGTTGGTGTAAACGGATGGATGCCACAACATTCGCCAACCCGGTGATTGTTGAATACATGAACAAAAACTTCTACAATGTAAAGATGAATGCCGAGCGGAAAGATACCGTAGTCATTGACGGGACCACTTTTGTCAATCCAAATCCCGGGAGTACAAGATCATCCCACCAGCTCGCCATCGAACTTCTGCGTGGAAAAATGTCCTACCCCTCGTTTATATTTCTCAATGAGAAGAGCCAGTTGCTGACCGTTGTCGCCGGGTACCAACCGGCCAAGGAGTTTGAAGCGATCATTCACTATTTTGCCGACAATGCCTTCACCGATCAGCAGTGGGAGGAGTACCGGGTTAAGTTTAAAGGGAAAGTGGAGTAATAGTGCGTGCTGGCATCAGTTGATTATCGCCCAATTTGGGAATACAGTTACATCGATACCAAAAACAAGTATTCCATAAAAATATGTGGCAAGGGTGATAATGATCACACCGATAAGATTCAGAATCAGTCCAGTTTTTGCCATGTCTGCGATACGGAGTCTGCCAGTTCCGAAAATAATTGCATTAGGCGGTGTTGCAACCGGAAGTATAAACGCCATTGATGCTGCAAGGGTTGCCGGGATCATTAACAGCATCGGGTTAATTTCGATACTAATCGAAAGACCTGCCAGGATGGGGAGCATCATCTCTGTTGTTGCCGTGTTTGAGGTCAATTCCGTCAGGAACGTCATCATGAGGGCGATCAATGCAATGATAAAAATTGGATGGATTCCCGAGACCCAACTGAGTTGATTTCCAAACCATTCCGATAATCCTGATTCAATGAATCCGGTAGCCAATGCAAATCCGCCGCCGAATAATAATACAATATTCCATTGAAGCTTTGTGGCTGTGGTCCAGTCCATCAGAAACTTCCCTTTTTCACTTCTTGAAGGAATAAAGAAAAGAGGTACCGACATCATGATGGCTACAGTACCATCATTGATAAAAGCGGGGGTTTTCAAGATCCCAGACCAACCGGCGATGACGAAGTTCCCAAGAGTAATATCGGATCTCGTCAACCATAACAATGCGAGCAGAATGAAGTCGGTTAGGATGATCTTTTGCTCAATCGTTATTCTCCCCAGTTGCCTGTATTGTTCCCTGAAAGAGGAGCGATCTATTTGCTTCCACAGGCTTTTATCAGGTCTGAACCTGTAATAAAGATACAACCAGGTGATGGCGAGAAAAACCAAACTTACCGGAAATGCGAAAAAAAACCACTCAGCAAAAGAGATAGCGGGGGCTTCAGGGAAACTAATCTGGGAAATTCTGACAAATGAAAGATTTGGAGGAGTACCCACCATTGTTGCAATACCACCAATGGAAGCGCTGTATGCTACCCCCAGGAGTAGTCCGATGGAATACTTTGACACACCCTCCTTCCTTTCGAATCGTCAAGTTTTGAAATGATTGAGATCAGGATAGGTATCATCATCATGGTGGTGGCTGTATTGGAGATCCACATGGAGAGAAAAGCGGTAGCAATCATAAATCCAAGCAGAATCCTTCCCGGACCGGCACCAATTGCCATCAGGATCTTCAACGCTATCCGTTTATGGAGGTCCCATTTTTGCATAGCCAATGCAACGATAAATCCACCAATGAACAGGAAAATCACGTGATTGAAATAGATCGATGAAACGCTCTTCCCATCCATTACACCAAGTAACGGAAACAGCACAACGGGTAACAAAGAAGTAATGGCAAGAGGTACAACTTCCGAAATCCACCAGATTGCCATCCACACTGCCGTGGCTAACATATAGGTGACAGCAGGATTTTCAGGTTCAAGGTTGCCGAATAGAACAATCAGTATAAAGAAAAGCGGACCGCTGATCAATCCTAAAAGCCAGCGAATACGAACAGGTTGGTTCATACAACAAAGTTAGGCAACTGTGGCAAATGTTATTGGCATCTATAACGGGAAGGCATTCAGCATCTTCCACGCATCATATCGTTAGTTATCTATTGTAAACGAGAGGATGAACTCTTTATCAGGCATGAATTGAGCCTTCTTCCAGTAGTATATCCGTCTATCACCAAAGTTGGTATCTGAATCAGGTGGAATTGAAAAACCAGTGATATCGATATAGTGCGGAACCACCAGTGAATATCTCGCATCCTCGATAGGTTTTTTCCAGAAGTTTGTCGACGTCAGAATGTATTTGGCTGCCGATCCGTTGTGACGTTGCCGGTAAATCACCTTAAACATGCGTTCTGATTCCGGAGGAAGGTTGATGGTAAACCGAGCCAGGGTATCTTTCAGGGTAACAGGGACAGGGTTGGCCAGGTTCTCCTGGGCGAACACCATGATCGTATCGAGAAGTCTCTGTGAGCCACTGCTAGCAATAGGAAACGTAACTTTTGGTGAAAGTAGGTTGTCGGATGTATTCCTGAAATAGTAGTCCCCATTCACGGTAAAAAAAAGAGAATCCAACTCGAAGGTGATCTCTTCCCGGTAAAAATCGATTTGCTGGGAAAATACCGGAATAACTGCTCCAAAAAGAAGAAAGGCTGCGATGATTAGCCTCATTGGCAGATAAGTTGACCTGTTTTCACTAATTTTTCATCACATATGACTGCATACACATAAACTCCTGATCCGTATAGTTCGCTCTTTTCAAGTCTAACTATCTCCTTCGTGAACTCATGAAGCCGAATCTCTTTAACAAGACGGCCTTTTATATCGAAAATTTTTATTTCACCACCGGCAAGTGTGTGATCACTTTCGATGAAAAAGTTTGTATAATCTGAGAATGGATTTGGGGCAATTGTGACATGGAGATTATCAGAAGGTGGCTCTGGCAGATCACGCATGCCAACAATAAAATTCGTATCAGTCAGATGTATGTCCTGGCTGATAACTTCTCCAGGCATCAGGTTGTATTCAAAAGGTATACATTCAAGAAATTGCAAATCATAAAAAGGACAGAACATCGTTCCTCTTATTATATATGCTGTGTTAGTATGTCTGCTTAATACATTTTGGTTATAAAGTCCATTTTCTTCGAAATGAATAGCTGAAAGTGGCGACCATGCATAGACAGGATGAATATATGCAAATTCTGAATTTATTTGGAAGCAGAAATAATAATCGGCAGCATTATAAGTTATCAAGCTATCCCGATGATCATAAAAATATCCGGAAACCGTTGCAACTGATCCTTGAGTGTCATTATCAATGCCCAACGTTGGAGAATCATCCCGATAGAAATAGAGTGGGTCGCCATAATTTTGTTCCCTCGCACAAATGGATTGACTCCATCCCCCCAAAGACCCGTCTCCTACGGATGGGATCTCACAATCGGGATATCCATAGATCAATTGGTGGACAACAACTGAATCACCATAGTTGGTCAACGATTGATTAAGATATGTCAGGATTGTAATGGTATCCTGATCAGGATTGAAATAGAGGTAATCATTGAGATTCCATTTGTTTATAAGAAACAGTTGATGCGAGGTGATATACCACCCAAGCCAGCGGGATTTGCCAGCATTGGATTGGATTACAATACTATCAATCACCCCATTGATAAGGTAGTACTCTGGAACCCATAACTCAATCTCCATATGCCATTCATTGTCACTGGTAAAAAAAAGTTCTGAAATAAATGCCTGAGGGTCGTAAAGAACAACCGGATTAGGATTCGAAAAAACTACATTTAAGCTTAGGATTAGCGAAACCAAAAGAATGATCCGTTTCATAGCCAAAGATTTACCATCAAATATACCAAATTCTCAACAAAACAAGAACAGCTGGATGTAAAAATCATACCTTTACTGGTAGTCTTTTTGCTGACGATTTGCAATCAAAAGAACTAAAAGCGCTCACTACAGCATAACAAACTAAATAATCAACCAAAAACTTGAAAACCAGAGGCTTCATAATACTATTAATACTATTTTTATCCGGATTTAAAGGGTCATTTTCAACTACTTCACCAGGTGTCATCGATCCAACACGTCAACAGGAAGTAGAAGATGCTAACATAGAAGAATCCTGTATTCATTATGAAGAAGGCCTTTCATGGTATGAAAAGGCAGAATATTTATCAGCTGAAAAATCATTTCTACGGTCTGTGAACAATCGTTCGCATATTTCCATCATAGCATGATCCAAACTGAGTATAGTCTTCCCCTGAAAAGTATATATAATTGGCGCCAACAAATGTGTCGGACGGGTTGACATACTCCTTATAAAATCGTTTAGCTGTAAAATCCGGGACTGTGTCACCAGGAGCAAAGGGAGTTATAGTCGAATAATAGGTGGCAGATTTTATTTGGTCAAGATTTTGTAATACAATCTCAAGGTAATCAGTTCCTTTTTTTTTCTGTCAGGTAAATTTTTATCATCCAAAATGAAACAAGTAGAACCAATACAGATGTAATAAGCAAAACTGTTTTTTTCATCTCAATCGTTTATAATTCCTCTTTATCTTCTTGAACATTACAATCGTTCAGGCTAGCCTTCCGATAAGGGTAGGTGCTTGCTTGCAAAAAAAACATTCCCAATCATCTAATTATCTGACAATTGGGAATGTTTTTGGGTGGATGATGGGATTCGAACCCACGACCCTCAGAACCACAATCTGATGCTCTAACCGACTGAGCTACAACCACCGTTTTGAGGGAGCAAAATTAATACATTTTTTGAAATTTTATAGGCTATATTTGCTTTTGAATAATCAAAAGCCAAATAACAAATAACAAATAATATCCAAACACCTATTTTCAAAGCACCAAATAATAGGTTTGTATCATAGTTGATCATTGGTTTTTGGAATTTGAAGTTTTTTTGATAATTGTGTATTGAGATTTGGGATTTTAATCTTACGTCGTTGTTTCTCCGCAAAACTACATACATCTCCTCCTCCTCTCTCTCTTCCCTTGCCTGGAAGCGCTTTCGGAAGGACAAACTGGGTTTTGGGTCGCTGATCTTCATTGCGCTCGTCTTCCTGGTTGCCCTTCTCGGATACCTGATCACTCCTGATCCAACCCCATTTGCCAACGACCAGTGTTTGGAGATGGGACTGAAGAAACCGGGTTATGCTGCTGAATTTATATTGGTTCCGAAAGAAACACCTGCAGAACGAAGCAACTTTCTGCACCACATGATCTGGGGGCAGAAAAGTCGGGATAATGCCTATCCTGTAATCGATGGTTTTGTGGATATTTACGGACAGGATGGGAGTTATACCAGGATCTCCCCTGGGGAATACCTCTCAACCCATCAGGACGGAAGACTGGTTTCAAGGAGGTATTGGCTGGGAACCGACCGGTTTGGCCGTGACATTCTGAGCATGCTGGTAATTGGTGCGAGAATCTCTCTTTCGGTCGGCTTCATTTCAGTTTTCATCTCATTGATTTTAGGGATCCTGATCGGCTCCATCGGAGGCTATTTCAGGGGGTGGATCGACAACGTGATCGTGTGGTTTATCAACGTTGTATGGTCTATTCCTACCTTGCTGCTGGTCATAGCAATTACATTCGCACTGGGGAAAGGATTCTGGCAGGTGTTTATCGCTGTTGGCCTAACCATGTGGGTGGAGGTTGCCCGTGTGGTTCGTGGACAGATCCTCAGCCTGCGTGAGAAAGAATTCGTGGAGGCTGGAAAAGCACTCGGATTTTCCTCCTTCCGAATTGTTACGCGTCACCTGCTGCCAAATGTTATGGGTGTGGTTATTGTCATCTCAGCTGCCAATTTCGCCTCAGCCATATTGATCGAAGCCGGATTAAGCTTCCTCGGCTTAGGTGTCCAGCCTCCTGTTCCATCATGGGGCTCAATGATCAAAGAAAACTATGGGTATATCATTCTCGATTACGCTTACCTGGCTATTATGCCAGGTGTTGCAATTATGTTGCTGGTGCTGGCTTTTATGCTGATCGGAAATGCCTTGCGGGATGCTTTGGACGTAAAATTTTTATAACTTCGTTGGTTTGAAATTATCGTATGCAGGACAAGAACCTGACATTCGCCGTCCACACACCCCTTTTTCCAAAGGAATTTTAATCGAAACGTAGAGATCCATGCCGTTGAAGTTACTGAATCCAAGAAATGGACCAAGTTTCTCAGTTCCAATCGTTAAAAGATAGAACCGAAATGCCAGGCCCATCCTCATCTGGTTCCAGTTATAGAGCGAAATCGGAATGCTGGCATCAAACCATCTTGACTCATACCTGGGGGTAACAGCAAGAAGAGCCGGCCGTGCCAGGGACACTTTACTGAGCTGGAACGGAAAAATAAGAGCAGCATTTACATACCAGTTATTCTGATAGTGGTAATCAAACTGAACGCTCAACGCTGAAGGCAGCCAGAGGGTGAACTTGTCATCAACATACGTCGCATCGGGATCCCCGTAAAACTTGTATGAGATTGTATCCATCAACTGGTCTACTGTTTGAAAATCAAACTGCGTCAGGTTTTCCCACAATGCAGAACGGTTGTCAATGGCATAAGTCCCGGCTCGGTGCTTAAACCTGACACCTCCGATGTCGATCAGCGCAACGCCAATCCGGTAGAGGTAATCTTCATAGTGCTGTTCACACAACCGGTCGATATATTGAAGCTGGTGCGACCTTTTCAATCGTGTGTAGGTTACGCCCAGGTCAAAGCCCCACCCTCCCCCGGCAATGAGTGGATCAGTGTTGGTTCCAACACTGTTGCTGGTATAATCGATCGGCAGAGAAAAACCATAATTGGCAGTAATATTGTTGACCTGGAGGGTAGAATCATCCAGTACCATGTAATCCATGTTGTCAATCATGCTATACAGAGCGGTTAAACCGAAAAGTTTCCTGACAGACAATCCGGCATCCAACCGGTTAAAACCCTTCCCGTAAAATTTATAGGCATAGCTCACTCCGACTTCAAACCACGTCATTTGGGTGATTCCAAAGCGTTTATCACTTGAATAATTGATATTATGTTGTGGTTTGTAATTCAATCCCAGGTATAAAAAATTAGCCAGGTCATAGGGTAATTTTCGAATTGAACTTTCCGACCTTACAGCGGAGTGGATTCCAAAAGCATGGTCTTTCCAAATTACCATGGCTCCAGGTCCATTGATCCGAAGGCTCAGATAAAATTGCTTCAGGTTGGAATTATCGTACCGGTAAAAATTTCGTACCTCCGTTCCATATTCCTCTTCGTGAGAAGGCAGAACAAATCCGGGCTTGAAGATATCCCAGATCACAAATTCCTCCTTTGCAAGATACATGTAGTTATTCTGCAGCGACACGTCAAGTCCAATAAGTTGAATATCAAGCCATTGCTTGGAGCCAAGCATTGCCGATGGATTGAGCTGTACCGAATTGATGCCCGCATAGTTCCCAATCGTGGTTCCAAGCATCTCCTGTGAATGCACAGTGTTGGCGAAGCAACAAACAATCAGGGTCAGTGTGAGGATAATACGTTTCAACGTTAATTAATCTTAAAATAATGTTATTGGCTCCTCCGAACTCCGGTTTTTGAATTACGAATTTATAGTACACTAAGAGTCCTCTGTATACAATAAACCAATGTTTGCCTCATGGGTTGCTTCCCTTAATTCTTTTATCCCATATATAGATATCCCTCGATATATTAACGTATTCTAACCGGAAATTATTTCATCAAAATATGTATCTTTGCAGTCCTTTTTCAGGATCCGCGGATGTGGCGTAATTGGTAGCCGCGCAAGACTTAGGATCTTGTGCCTTCGGGCGTGGGGGTTCGAGTCCCTTCATCCGCACCAGACAAAAGAAACGTGAGTAACGTGAATAACGTGAATAACGTGAAACTCACGATATTCACGATATTCACGATATTCACGATATTCACGATATTCACGTTATTCACGTTATTCACGTTATTTACGATTTAATCAATGAACATTTCAAGAGAGAGAACAGGAGAACTTACAGCCACGATCAGAATGGAGATTACTCCGGAAGATTATCAGGAAGCGATAACCAAAAATCTGAAGGATTACCAGAGAAAAGCAAACATTCCCGGTTTCCGGCCTGGGAAAGTGCCATTTGGTATGGTCAAAAAAATGTATGGAAAAGCTTTGATGGCTGAGGAAGTGAATAAGATTTTGGGGGACCGGCTCGCCACGTATATGACGGACGAAAAACTGGATGTTCTAGGGAACCCCCTACCCAACAAAGAGAAAACAAAACCGGCTCTGTTTGAAGATGGAGAGATCTTTGAATTTTACTTCGACCTTGGTCTTGCGCCTGAATTCAAACTGAATCTTGGCCCGGAAATGGAGGTTGAGAATTATCAAATCCGGATTGATGACAAGATGGTGGATGGCTACATTGAAGACACCCGGAAACGGAATGGAAATTTCACCCACCCCGATGTAGCCGGCGAAGCTGATATGTTATCTGGCGGCGCTACAAAACTTGGTGCTGACGGAAAGCCTGGAGAAGGAACTGAAGAGAAAAAAATCTTTCTTTCACTTGATCAGATCCAGGATAAAGAGGTGAAAGCGAAGCTGATCGCCTTGAAAAAAGGGGAGGTTCTCATTTTTAAACCCCTGGATTTTTTCCCAACAATTGAAGAGTCGTCTAAACAACTCAACGTTCCAGCTGATACATTATCAGATCCTGAGATTTCTTTCTCATTTAAACTGGATGAGATCACCCATGTTGTGCCTGCCGAACTGAATGCAGCGTTCTATGCTCAGGTGTATCCGGGAGAGACCATTGAAACTGAAGAAGATTTTCGTGCACGAGTTCGGAAGGATGCCGCAGCAAGCTTCTCCGGAGAAACCGATAAACTTCTCTTTCAGGATATTACGAAAGCTCTGATCGACTTTACAGAGATGCCTCTCCCGGAGGAATTCCTGAAACGCTGGCTATATGAACACGACGAAAACAAAATGTCGCAGGAGGAAATCGAAAATCAATTTCCTGCTTTCGCCAAATCCATGAAATGGCAACTCATTGAGAATAAAGTCATCAAGGAGCATCATGTTGAAGTGACTGAGGAGGAGATCAGGGGATATATTCGCTCCTACATGCTTCGGCAGGTTTCGCAGGAGTTTGTTGACCCCGAGATGGCAAAGAAATACGAAAGTATCGTTGATGCATTCATGCAAAACAAGGAGCAGGTGCAGAAAATCAACGACCAGCTCTTTGATGCCAAACTCATGGGACTCTTTAAGGAGAAGGTGACGCTGAAACCTGTTGAAGTAAGTTATGAGGAGTTTATTACGTTGGTCTCAGCGAGACACGACCACGATCACGAGCACGATCACGACCACGATCACGACCACGACCATGAGCATGGCCACGACCATCACCATTGAGCACCAATCCCTAATCACTAATCCCTAATCCCTAATCCCTAATCCCTAATCGCTGAGAAAGTTGTAACAAAAAACTGTACTTTTACGTTTAACGAATTATAAATCGATATCATGGACGAATTCTCAAAATATGCTACACGTCACAAAGGCATCAGCGGTATGTCCCTTGACAAGTACAAAGCAATTACTGCGAACTACATTTCTCCTACAATTATTGAAGAAAGACAGCTGAACATTGCAACAATGGATGTCTTTTCCAGGTTGATGATGGATCGCATCATCTTCTTAGGAGTTCCCATAGATGACTATGTTGCTAACATAATCCAGGCTCAGCTACTATTTCTGGAATCCGTTGATTCAAGAAAAGACATCCAGATCTACCTTAATACACCAGGCGGGTCGGTTTATGCCGGTCTCGGCATCTATGACACTATGCAATACATTTCTCCAGATATTGCAACGATATGTACCGGTATGGCCGCTTCAATGGGAGCAATCCTGCTATGTGCCGGTGCCAAAGGAAAACGAACTGCGTTGAGACATTCCCGGGTCCTCATTCATCAGCCAATGGGATCAGCCGAAGGCCAGGCATCCGATATCGAAATTACTGCCAGGGAGATCCAGAAGCTCAAGAAAGAGTTGTATGAGATCATTGCCCTCAACAGTGGACAAACTTACAAGAAGATACTTAAAGATGCTGACCGCGACTACTGGATGACATCTCAGGAAGCGCTGGATTATGGGATGATTGATGAAATCCTTGTAAAATCCAAATCAGATAAATAACCCTCACCAATGGCAAAAAGCAACGAACGGTGCTCCTTTTGCGGTCGCGAACGTCGGGAAACTCAGATCCTGATCGCCGGTCTCAATGCGCACATCTGCGACCACTGTATTCAGCAGGCAAAGGTGATCATGGATGAGGAGTCGACAGCCGATAAAACAAAGTCGGTACCCGATTTCAAGTTACTTAAACCAACAGAGATCAAGAATTACCTCGATCAGTATGTGATCGGACAAGACGAGGCAAAGCGCATTATCGCTGTTGCTGTGTACAATCACTATAAACGCATCTTTTATGCAAAAAAAGCTAAAGAAGATGATATAGAGATTGAAAAGGCCAACATCGTGGTTGTTGGAGAGACAGGAACCGGCAAAACACTGTTGGCTAGAACCGTTGCAAAAATGCTGAATGTTCCCTTCTGTATTGCAGACGCAACAGCCCTTACAGAAGCAGGCTATGTGGGCGAAGATGTGGAGTCTATTCTTGCCAGACTGCTTCAGGTTGCTGACTACAATGTAGCTGCTGCTGAAAGAGGTATCGTCTTTATCGATGAGATCGATAAAATTGCCAGAAAAAGTGACAACCCCTCGATAACCCGCGATGTTTCGGGAGAAGGGGTGCAGCAGGCTCTTCTGAAAATGCTGGAAGGGGCTATCGTTAATGTTCCTCCCCAGGGTGGCAGGAAACATCCCGAGCAAAAGATGATCCAGGTAAATACCCAAAATATCTTATTTATTACAGGAGGTGCTTTTGACGGGATTGAAAAGAAGATCGCCAACAGATTGCAAACCAATGTGATAGGATTTAAATCAGCTAAAAAGGAGTCTATTGATAAAGAGAACCTCCTTCAATATATATCACCTGTTGATCTCAAAAGTTATGGATTGATTCCCGAATTGGTAGGAAGGCTTCCTATCGTCACATTCATGCATGCTCTCAACAAGGAAACACTGAAGCGAATTCTGATCGAGCCGAAGAACTCGCTTACAAAACAATATATGAAGCTGCTTGAAATGGACAACATCAAACTCAGTTTTGATAGTGATGCCCTTGACTATATCGTCGACAAATCGATTGATTTCAAGCTGGGAGCCCGTGGCCTCCGTTCAATCCTCGAAGCGATCATGACAGATGAAATGTTTGAACTTCCATCGAGGATATGGCAACGGTTGACCCTGTAAACTCATTTGTGGAAAAGTATACCAACATCGACACATTAAGGGAATATGTCAACTCGACCTATCCGATCTCTTCTGCCTTGGAGAAAAATTTTCTGAAAGGAAACCTGCAAACTGCAACCCTCCCCGTCCTGCAACAATACTTCCTGGGATTTTGGCAACGCCGGGATCAAAATGATCCTGAAAAGGCCTGGATGTCCTATAAATACCAGATAGAAATTGTTGAACATAATTTCGGAACACCTGTCAAGAAAGGCTACCAGACCGATCGCGGAAGGGTTTTCCTGCAGTACGGAGCCCCCAATGTTCGTGCAGAACGTTACAACGAACCCAGCAACTATCCCTACGAGATCTGGCAATATTACACCCTTACGAACCAGAGCAACCGGAAGTTTGTTTTTTACTCACCGGATATGGTTACCAGCGACTTCTTCCTGCTCCACTCCGATGCCATCGGCGAGATTCATAATTCCAGGTGGCAGGTGGATCTTCGCAGCCGAATGTATCAAACCGTTGATATCACGGATACCCAGGTAATCAACTCCTGGGGAGATATGCAGGAGGACTACTGGACTTTGCCCAATTAGGAATTACGAATGAAGAATTAAGAATTACGGATTAAAAAATTAAGGAGGAGAATTCCGTACCTTTGCGTTCAATATTCATCATGGATCACGAAGTGCGGTTTTCTCGTTACAGATACAATTCGTCATTCGTAATTCGTCATTTGTAATTTACTGATGCCACAGGTTGCTGTCGTTATTCTCAATTGGAACGGGAAAAGATTCCTTGAGACCTTCCTGCCTCCACTGATCGAACATACAGATGCCGATATTGAGATCATTGTGGCCGACAATGCATCGACAGATAACTCGGTCAGTTTTGTTCAAAAACAATTTCCTCGAATACGAATCATCCAGAACCCCAATAACGAAGGGTTTGCCAGAGGATACAACCTGGCTCTGAAGGAAGTGAAGGCAGACTATTATATTCTGCTAAATTCTGATGTAGAAGTAACAGATGACTGGATCCATCCAATCATCTCCCTGATGGAGAGCGATCCCATGATCGGGGCCTGTCAGCCTAAAATCAGATCGTACCATCACCGGGACGAATTTGAATATGCCGGTGCCGCTGGCGGATACATCGATAAATATGGTTATCCATTCTGCAGGGGCAGGGTATTTTTAACGATCGAAAAAGACACCGGACAATACAACGATCAGGTTGAGATCTCCTGGGCCACAGGGGCCTGTCTCTTTGTTAGAAGTGACCTGTTTAACCAGCTTGGTGGATTCGATGACGACTTCTTTGCACATATGGAGGAAATCGATTACTGTTGGAGACTCCACAATTATGGCTACCGGGTGATGTACAGCCCCAGCTCGACCGTCTACCATGTGGGTGGCGGTACTCTCCCAAAGGTTTCCTGGAGGAAAACTTACCTGAATTTCCGTAACAACTTTATGCTTCTCTACAAAAACCTGCCTTCCAGCCTCTTATTTAAAGTTTTCGCCGTCCGACTGATCCTCGATGGTGTTGCTGCTTTCAAATTCCTGATCCAGGCAGGATTCAAGGATTTTTGGGCTGTGGCTCACGCCCATATCAGTTTCTATGCCGCCCTGCCATCTCTCTACAAGAAGAGAAAACAATTAAAACACGGAAGCATGAAGATGATGTACAGGCAGAACATGGTGTTTGAATACTACCTTCGTGGGAAGAAACATTTCTCGCAATTGGATCCGGAGAAGTTTTTTCCAGACTAACTGGCCTGCGGTCTAAATCACACTGTAGCTCTGAGAAAACTTTCAATGGCAAGTCGGTATGAGTCTAGACCAAAACCGGTGATGACTCCTTTGACATAGGGAGAAATCATAGAAATGTGACGAAAAGACTCCCTTGCAAAAATGTTGGAAATATGAACTTCGATTACAGGAGAACTGATCGATTTGATTGCATCTGCAATGGCCACCGATGTATGTGTATAGCCTCCTGCATTCAGAATGATGCCATCGTAAAGGAATCCGACCTTATGCAACGCATTGATAATCTCACCCTCCACGTTTGACTGAAAATATTCTATAGTTATCAGTGGAAATCTTTTTCGCAGTTTTTTGAGGAAAACCTCGAAACTCTCAGACCCATAGATATCGGGTTCTCTTTTCCCAAGCAGATTGAGGTTCGGTCCATTGATGATGATCAGTTTCATAAGTGATATACTTGATACAAAAATAACTAATTGCTTGATACCAGATAAAAAATGCCGGATGCCGGATGAAAATCATAATTCAAAATTCGTAATTCGCAATTGAATGTTGTATCTTTGCTCCACTATCAATTAGGGGTGCCTGTCAAAAAAGGCTGAGATTATACTCTTTGAACCTGATCCGGGTAATGCCGGCGGAGGGAGACTATTTCACAAATCATCATACTCCTCAATTGATCGGTTTTAACGTTAATTCTATTCTTTAAACTGATTCAATGATGTATAAAATTTTTGTAATCCTCGTATCTCTCCTGACGATTGCAACCGTACAATCACAGGTTGTAATCCAGGGAAGTGTAACCAACCGTTCCAGCAACAAATCATTACCAGGAGCGCACATCCGTATCCAGAACACATTTTATACGGCTATTGCAGATAGTGCCGGGAACTTTGTTCTTCCCGGGATCCGCAAAGGGAATTACTCCCTAACCTGCTCCTTTGTTGGATTCAAACCGATAACAATCTCCTCGAGATTTATATCAGACACCACCATCCTCTTTATCATGGAAGAGAGCGCAATTCTTGGAGAAGAGGTCAATATCATCGCTACCCGCGTTGGAGAAAACTACCCTATGGCATATACTACCCTAAGTAGTGCAAAAATCGAGGAAGCGAATCTGGGCCGTGACCTCCCTTATGTAATCCAATCTACTCCATCGGTTATTGTTACTTCGGATGCCGGAAATGGGATCGGATATACCGGGTTGAACATCCGGGGAAGTGACCTTACACGGATCAATGTTACAATCAATGGAATCCCTCTCAATGATGCCGAATCGCAGGGAGTTTGGTTCGTCGACCTGCCCGACCTGGCTTCCTCAACCGAGAATATCCAGATCCAGCGTGGCGTTGGAACCTCAACCAATGGAGCCGGTGCTTTCGGTGCCACAATAAATATCCTCACCACCGAGATGAACCAGGACCCATACGGAGAACTGGCTGCATCCTACGGCTCTTTCAACTCCTACAAAACGACTTTGAAGTTCGGTTCAGGCATCCTGGAATCGGGACTTGCAGTCGACGGCCGCTTGTCTTACATCTCATCGGATGGATATATCGACAGGGCATTTTCAAAACTCAAATCGTTCTATGTCAGCGGAGGGTATTATGGGAAAAAGACCACCCTTAAACTGGTTGCCTTCTCCGGATATGAACGAACCTACCAGGCTTGGGAAGGAGTGCCTCAGGATTCCCTGAGCACCGCCCGCACTTACAATCCGGCAGGAAAATATGTTGATACCACTGGGCAGATTCAATACTATGACAATCAGACCGACAACTACCAACAAGACCACTACCAGCTTATATTCTCCCAGAAACTCGGAACGAGGTGGAACATCAATACGGCCCTCTTTCTTACGAATGGAAAAGGTTATTACGAAAATTACAAAGCTGACGAAACCTTTGCAGAATATGGTCTGGGTGATGTAATCATTGGCAATGACACAATCATTTCGACAAATCTTGTCAATCGTAAATGGCTGGACAACAGCTATTATGGATTGACTTTCTCCACCGGATACGCCATTCCTGACAAATTGAAACTGATCTTTGGCGGCGGGGTCTCACAGTATTATGGTTTGCATTATGGTCGTGTAATTTGGGCACAGTTTGCGTCGAACGGTGATAATCAGCGAAACTGGTATGAGAACAATGGGTTGAAGAATGACATCAACATCTTCGCCAAAGCCACCTGGGAAGTGATGAGCATGATAACCCTATTCGCCGACCTCCAGTACCGCTATGTATATTACAGGATGGAGGGTATACTGGATGACCTTCGGCCCATCGACCAAATTCATACGTTCAATTTTTTCAATCCGAAAACCGGGATCTTTTTCGATTTCACCAAGTATCTTAACGGATATATC
>Ga0351857_1091_pt1 | contig 20266 bp, 18 predicted proteins | sample BONcelHFGM3001D9_FD_206801 | JGI IMG/M metagenome (GOLD analysis project Ga0351857, IMG submission 206801) | Enriched cells from coal bed in the Powder River Basin, Montana, United States - BONCAT cells FGM rep2 HSBNCT.FGM.300.1.D9 ... | reverse complement strand
TCTGAGATAAATTTTTGACATAATCAGAGACTTTTATTTGATACAGATTTAGTTGTCGTTTGGGGCAGATTTGTTTTTAATACCGGGGTACTCAGTAATTTGAGATACATCTTCTGGCATATCCACGCATCTATGGCGGCATAATGTATTTGGGCACTAGAGAGATCTGAACTCTCCCAATTGGAGAGTTGCTGAGACTTTGAGACCCTTACGCCGAGGATAATAGCTGCCATCTTTCTGACGCTTTTCTCCTGAATTCCCCAGTTGGATGCTATAGATTGTAAATCTACAAACCCTTTGGGGATAAATTTTGTATGGTATTGAAGAGCCTTTATGTCGTCTGTAACGGCTGCTCCTACTTTTATTGTTCTTGATGTTGAGAGAATCTTTACCAAATCCGGTAAAATACCTGTATTATGAAGACGAAAAATATAGGCCCTCTCCCTGCCGCTCAACTGGAGCAAGGCAACCAGATTTCTTTTTGTATTTGCGGTAAAAGATGGTCTGGTTTCCGTATCAAACCCGATTATCTTTTGATTTTTAAGATAATCTATAGCTTCGTGATACTTTTCGTCTACTTGGTTAACAACAACTATCTCACCATCGAATTCGGCTACTGGCAGATGTTCTAACTCATCGGGTGTTATTGTCGGTTTATAAATCATCTACTCCATATTATTTTTTATCAGAGAGAACGAAAGTGGTAATCTCTGTTCAATTCTGGTAATGTTATCCCCGTTTATATTAGCTTTAGAAAAAGGGGTAATAGTTACCGTCGGTATCTCAGATCCTGTATCGCGGCCATATTTAAAGTTGAATATCAGATTTCCGCTTGAATCTTTTGCCTCTTTGGGTACATCTTTATGTGGTACAGATATATATGCATTAACTCTGTTCCCGTTACTCTCTTTTCGCAACAGATTTTGTGCATACAACAGTTTAAATGTCTCTTTTGCAGTATTTACAGCGGGATCAATAAAATCAATTCCGGCGTCTATAATGGATTCATATGGTTTAACATCGCCCTGAGAGTACTCTCTAAGCTCTGCTATAACCTCTCTTAAAGTATCTTCAAGATATGGATAGTGTGTACAACCCAGAATAATACTCTTCATTACAACTCCAGGGTTATTAACTCTGTGCTTCTCTAAAAGTGAGACCATATGGAATCTTGCATAGTTCCCGGAGGAGTTTAGCTGAATATCTTCAATCTCTCCGTTTTTATCCCTTTTTATGAGCAGAGAGTTACCTTTAGTATCAAAATTGTAGAGAGAGAGCAGCTTTTGGTCTATACCCAATGAGTCTCTAAAGCGAGGCCCTCTGTAGTTATCTCTTACCTCTTTTGCGTTTTTTGAAATATAGTCTGCTTCGGAATCCACAGCCTCTGCAAAACCGGCTCCCCCCTGGTTTACCACTCTGATATCTGCAGTATATCCCCTCTGTTTTGAATATCTGATTATGCTCTTTTCGTATCCTCCGGAGGCAATCGTTCCAACAGTTGCCAACACGCCAACAGCAAAACTTCCCTGATTTGGAGATATTTTGCTCATAGCTCCCTCTACGCCGGCATCAATTACCCCAATCACATTAACGCCTGTAGAGCTTTGTTGTAACATACGAGAGACATCTTCCAAACCGAAAGCGGTCGCTGTGTTGCAGGCAATTACCACCACCTTGGTTCTTTTTGAACCTGTAGTGAGAAAAAGTGCATCCTTTATTATTAATTCTCTCAGGTAATCTGTCTTATTTTGAGAAGAGTATACTCCATAAGGCATATTTGCCTGGTCTGCGAGATAGATAAACTCCTCTCCATCAAAATCGGGTACTCCATCCGGTGACTCCTCTCCGGTTTTGTTATTGAAACTATCCATTGCTAAAAATTGCTCCAGTACGGTCAATCCTCCTGTACCGGAGTCAAACATCCCTATAGGCAAGCTTTTAAGATCTTTGGGGTAGCTGTTAAAACTGGCATAATAGACCGATGTGCTATCTTCAAGCGCCTTGGTTATGAGAGCTACCTCTTCTGCCTGTTTAACACTACGGGACTCTGTGCATCCCGAAAATAGTAAAGCAGAGATTATAAACAATTGAATAATCCCGGATTTTTTAAACCAATCAGCGAACATAATTAAACTCTCCATACTCTGTTTTTAATAACACCTCCGCTCTTTGCGAGATGGCAACCCTGCCTATCACCCTTGCATCTATATTATATTTAGCGGAAATCTCTATTAGTGCATCTGCAGAGCCCGGGTTCACATACAACTCCAACCTGTGTCCCATATTGAAGACCTTGTACATCTCCATCCAAGGTGTATCGGACTCTCTCTGTATGTGAGTAAACAGGGGAGGTACCGGAAAGAGATTATCTTTAATTACTAATAGATTATCTATAAAATTTAGAACTTTTGTCTGAGCCCCTCCGGAACAGTGAATAATACCGTGAATATCATTCCTGTAACTCTCAACCATCTCCTTAACTACAGGTGCGTAAGTTCTTGTCGGCGAGAGGAGCAGTTTACCAAATGTGACTCCTGTAAGAGTGTCTATCTCATCCAGATTTCTGCTGCCGGTGTAGGCGAGATATGGAGGAATCTCGTTATTATAGCTCTGAGGATATTTTTGGGCAAGGTAATTACTAAAAAGGTCGTGTCTTGCAGATGTGAGTCCGTTGCTGCCTGTGCCTCCGTTGTACTCATCTTCGTAAATCGCTTTCCCGTAAGAGGAGAGCCCGACAATTAGGTCTCCCTCTTTAATCCTGGAGTTGTCAATGACGTCAGATCTCTTAATTCTTGCACATACGGTACTATCAACAATTATGGTTCTCACCAGGTCTCCTACATCTGCAGTCTCTCCTCCGGTAAGATGAATTCCGACTCCATACTCCCTCATTTTTTGGACAAAAGAGGCAGAACCGGATATTATTTCTGATATTACCTCGCCCGGAATGAGATGTTTATTGCGTCCTATTGTAGATGAGAGAAGGATGTTGTCAAATGCTCCGACACAGATAAGATCGTCTGTATTCATTACAATTGCATCTTGTGCAATGCCTCTCCAAACAGAGATATCTCCTGTCTCTTTCCAGTAAACATATGCCAGAGAAGATTTTGTACCTGCGCCATCTGCGTGCATAACGATACAATACTCCGGGTCATTGGAGAGAAAATCGGGTACAATCTTACAAAAAGCTTTTGGAAACAAACCTTTATCTGTGCTTTCGATTGCTTTATGAACATCCTCTTTTGATGAAGAGACACCCCTTAAAGCATATTTTTGTGCATCGGTATTACCCGCCATAATCTTAGTTAAATATTAATAACTACAGAGCCTCTTATCTCCAGAATAGAAGCTCCCTGTATTTTGGTAATGGCCATAACTCATCGTCAACTAACATCTCTAATTTATCTGTAGTTGTTCTAAGCTTTTCAATGTATGGCGCAACACTCTCTGAATAGCTTTTTGCTCTCTCCGGATATGAGACAATTTTATTCGCCTCTTTTCTGGCATTAATTATACCATAAACATCATCTCTGAGCAACTGAATGTATCCGGATATCTTCTTGATACTCATCAACTGTTTTTCTGACATTGACCTGTATTCATCCTCCCCGAAAAGCTCTTTCAACCCAAGGACATTCTCAATTAAAGAGTTTTGAAATTTGATTGCTGTGGGAATAATATGGTTAATGGTGAGGTCTCCGATAACTCTGGCCTCAATTTGAAGTTTTTTGATAAATATCTCATTCAAAACTTCGTATCTTGCCTCTACCTCTCTTTCACTTAGGACGTGGGTCTCCTCCATAAGTGTAAGTGTCTTCTTATCCAGATAAGCTGCAAAGGCACTTGGTATGTCTGAGATACCCTTAAGACCCCTTCTTGCAGCCTCTCTATGCCACTCTTCACTATATCCGTTACCCTCAAACCTAATGTTTTTGGATTCAATTATAAACCGGCGAATAACCTTAAGAATTGCCTCATCCTTAGATAGACCTTCGCTCATCTCTTTGTCTGTAAGTGTTTTAAACCTGGCAATCTGCTGCGCAACTGCAGCGTTAAGTATAAACATAGATGATGCAACATTCACCGACGAACCAACCGCTCTAAACTCAAATCTGTTTCCGGTAAAGGCGAAAGGAGATGTCCTGTTCCTATCTGTGTTGTCCGGCAGAATCTCCGGAATCTTAGTTACTATATCCAGCTTTATGGCTTTGTTCTCTTCACTGTTATCGCTAATTGCCATATTCTCTATGGAGTCCAGAAGCTCTGTAAGAGTGGTGCCGCAAAAAACCGACATTATTGCAGGTGGTGCTTCGCTTCCCCCAAGTCTGTAGGAGTTGTTTAGCGATGCCACACTTGACATAAGCAGGTGGTGATGCTCATAAACTGCCCGTATCACTGATACAAAGAAGCTAAGAAACTGGATGTTGTTTCTTGGTGTTTTTCCGGGAGAGAGCAGGTTAACCCCGGTGTTTGTAACCATTGACCAGTTACAGTGCTTTCCCGAGCCGTTTATTCCTGCAAATGGCTTTTCGTGGAAAATAACTTTAAGTTTGTGCTTTTTGGCAATTTTTCTCATCAAAATCATCATCATAAGATTATGATCTACGGAGAGATTAGCCTCTGCGTGATATGGGGCGAACTCAAATTGATTTGGGGCAACCTCATTATGACGAGTCTTAAGAACTACCCCAAGCTTAAATGCCTCTGTCTCGAAATCTTTCATAAAACACATCACTCTTGAAGGGATTGCTCCAAAATAGTGATCCTCGAGTTGCTGATCTTTTGCTGCAGTATGTCCGATAAGAGTTCTGTTGCACAACATAAGGTCCGGTCTTGCCCTGTAGAGAGCCTCATCCACCAGAAAGTACTCCTGCTCGATTCCAAGCATTACATTAACTCTGACTGTTTTTGAGTCGAACATCTTTGCAAGCTCTGTTGCTGCTTTGTCCAGCTGCTGCAAAGATTTAAGGTGAGGGGTCTTCATATCGAGAGACTCCCCTGTATATGCGACAAATACAGACGGAATACAAAGGGTATCATCAATAATAAATGCAGGAGATGATGGATCCCAGGCAGAGTATCCTCTGGCCTCAAAGGTGTTTCTCAGTCCACCGTTCGGGAAGCTTGATGCATCTGGCTCTTGTTGAACCAGAGCCTCGCCCCGGAAATTTTCGAATACCCCTCCGTTCTTTGAAGGGTCTACAAAAGCCTCGTGTTTCTCTGCGGTGGCATCGGTTAACGGATGAAACCAGTGTGTATAGTGTGTTGCGCCCCGTTCAAGTGCCCAGGCCTTCATTCCTGATGCAATCTGGTTGGCGATGCTTCTGTCAATTTTTACACCGTCAATTACTGCCAGCTGTACAGCTTCAAAAGCTTCGGACGACAAGTATCGTCGCATCTTTTCAATATCAAAAACATTTTGACCAAAATACTGAGATACCGGTTGTTTCTCAACATAAAACCTTTCAGCCCTGTGGCTGGAAAACTCATCTAATGCCCTTTTTCTGAAACTGCTCATATACTTATATTATTAATCTGGCAAATGTAGTTATATTTTTAAAAAAACCTGACCATTTTTTATACTTTTGTACCCTAAACTAAAATTTACCACTATGAAACAGATTCTCCGTTTTCTATCGATTTTAATCACATTTTTGTCCCCCTTGAGCTTATCTTCCCAATCCAATAATATCCAAAATTATATCGGGAAACTAAAAAAAGATACACTCTTTACAGATGCTGTTGTGGGAATAATGGTTATGGACTCCCGGGGCAAGAGTATAGCCTCCTGGAATCCGGATATGCCTTTGCTCACCGCATCTACAATGAAAACCATTACAACAGGGGTGGCTCTTAACCTGCTTGGAGCTGACTTCCGGTTTTCTACGAAAATTGGTTACTCCGGGGAGATAAGAAATGGAGTTCTATACGGAGATCTATATATTGTAGGTGGTGGAGATCCAACTTTGGGCTCTTCGGATACTCTGGCAATTCCCGTCGAAAATCTGTTTCTACAGTGGAGGGATGCAATAGCGGCTGCCGGTATCAGACGAATAAACGGTCACATTGTCGCCGATGACAGGTTTTTTGAACCTGAAATCGTTCCGGAGAGCTGGTCCTGGAGTAATCTCGGCCCCGCATACGGGAGCGGTGTATCCGGGCTTTCATTCTATGAAAATCTCCAGAAATTCAAATTTATACCCGGGATCAACCCGGGTGACAGGGTCTCTTTGATGGGTGTTTATCCGGAAATACCCGGAATGGAGTACAGAAATGAACTCACTACGGGTGATGTAAAGAGTGGTAACAGAAGCTCCTACTACATCTCCGATCTAGCAAAAATATCTCAAATTAAAGGCACATTAGCAGCAGGATCAGACTCAATATCTATAACTTTTTCAAATAAATTTCCTCACCTGAGTTGTGCCTGGGAGTTTCGTCAATACCTTTTAAAAAGCGGAATTATTAGTGATTCTAAAATTAAAGATGCAAGAGAGTTTAACTCGTTACAACCATATCAACTTACAATCGTTGCAGAGACACTCTCCCCTGCTCTATCTTCAATAGTAAATGTCACTAACAGAATCAGTAATAATTTTTATGCGGAGACCTTGCTAAAAATGATTGGTAAAAGGGCAACCGGAGTGGGTTCTTACGACTCGGCAAGGGTTGCGTTGAGAAGGGAGTTGGATGGAATGGGAATCAAGAAGAGAGGATTTGCCCAATCTGACGGTAGCGGACTATCCAGACAGAACTATGTATCTGCCAGATTCTTCTGCAACTATTTTTCAAAAATGAGAGAGAGCAGCAGTTTTACCACATTTTTCAACTCACTGCCGCAACCCGGAGGTCCGGGAACTCTCAAAAGCATATTGGCCAATGAACAGAATGAGAAGAAAACAAGAATACACGCCAAGAGCGGATCTCTTGGAAATGTGCGCTGTTATGCAGGCTATGTAGAGAGAGATAATGGTGAATTGATCTATTTTGCAATTCTGGCAAATAATTTCTCAGCGAGAACTGCACAGATGCAAATTGGCATTGAGGGATTTATGAGAGAATTGATAAATTATTGATACTTTTTTTGTTGTTAATTATTAACTTTTGCCTATATTAGATCTTTATTTGCCTTACAATATATAACAATATTCAATCAAATTATAACTAAACAAATTTTAAAATAGAGATGTTAACACTTTCAAAAAAAGCACATCAGATGCCGGCCTCTCCAATAAGGAAATTAGTGCCTTTTGCAGATGTTGCCAAGAAAAAAGGGGTAAAAGTTTACCACCTGAACATTGGCCAACCGGATATCGCTTCTCCAAAAGAGGCTTTAGATGCAGTTAAAAACAACACCCTTGAGCTTGTATCTTATCCTCACTCTGCCGGGTTTGAATCTTACAGAGAGGGACTTGCGAAATACTACCAGGGGATCAATATCAATGTTAAGGCTAACGAGATTAACATCACTACCGGAGGAAGTGAAGCACTTCAGATTGCTCTGGCAGTCACCTGTAACCCGGATGATGAAGTTATTGTAATGGAGCCGTTTTATACAAACTACAACTCCTTTGCAGTGCAAAACGATGTAATACTTAAACCAATCCAGACAAATATTGAAGATGGGTTTGCTCTTCCGGATGTTAGCGAGTTTGAAAAACTTATCACCCCTAAGACAAAAGGAATTATTATCTGCAACCCTGGTAACCCTACCGGAACACTCTATAAAAAAGAGTCCCTGATAAAGTTGGGTGAGCTTGCCAAAAAGAATGAGCTCTTTATATACTCAGATGAGGTTTACAGAGAGTTCTGCTACACAGACGAGCCTCACTTCTCCTGTATGCACCTTGAGGGGCTGGAGCAGAATGTGATTCTGCTTGACTCAGTCTCCAAAAGATATAGTCTTTGTGGTGTTCGTATAGGTGCTATTGTATCAAAAAACAAAGAGGTAATGAGTGCGGTACTACGCTACGCTCAGGCCAGACTATGCTCTCCGGCATATGGTCAGATTGCTGCCGAAGGTGCACTTAACACACCTAAAGAGTACTTCGTTGCCGTTCGTGACGAATACATTAAACGCAGAGATTTTGTTATTGGAGCTCTCAACAAAATGGAGGGAGTTATGTCACCAATGCCAATGGGGGCTTTCTATACCATAGCTAAACTTCCGGTTGACGACAGCGACAAGTTTGCTCAGTGGCTGCTGGAAGATTTCAGCTACGAGAATCAGACTGTTATGGTTGCTCCCGCAGCAGGATTTTATGCAACAAAAGGGAAGGGCAAAGATGAAGTAAGAATCGCATATGTCCTAAAGATTGAAGATCTCAAAAATGCAATGAAGTGCCTTGAAGAGGCTCTAAAACAGTATCCCGGAAGGACAATTTAAATCATAAATTAATTAGATAAAGAGGGTGGTCAAAATTACTTTTGACCACCCTCTCTCATTTATTTTTCTCCCCCGGCCAGATTTGGTTAAAGGAGTTTATACGAACTGGGCAACTCTGTTAAGTACTATTAATATCAGCAAAACAAAGAACTCAACTCTTCTGTATCTGTTTGTGCTCTTCAATGAGAGATACTCCACTATTATGAATGATAGCGGCAGGGCAAGCAGATTTGTCAACATACCCTGAGACTCTCTATAAATGAGCATTGCACCAATAAGAACCAACATTAAACTAATGTTTCTAACAAGCCCTATTGACTTCACTACCTTATACCTGTTAATTATTGAAAAAATTGAGATAAGAGAGCGGGTAATTATAAGAACCATAAAGATTATCAAAACAATCTTTGCAACACTCTCAAGGTATATGTAAGGTGACGAGAAAGAGAGAAGGTCCGTAACGAGAAGTTCTGCAAATAGTGATGTGTCATCAAACATCAGATAACGAAACGAAAAGAGTAAAATATAGGGAACCAAGATAGCCCCGACTGCGACAAGAATCCCTCTTAGGGCAAACGAGGAGGTAACTAGTGAGTAGTAGAGAATAAAAGGGATCAGCACTACTGAGTGAAAATCAAAAAGAGTTGCCAAAGAGATAAGAAACAAGGCCATAAAGAGGTTTTTGTCCCCCTCTTTTGTAATCATTGAGTAGTATAGAGACCATAAAAAGAGAGGTGCAGCAACAGTTGCACCACTTAAGAAAATCGTCTGCGGGCTCGATAGTAATAGTATTAGATAGATCAAAAAAAGCGATGAGGAGCTTTTCCCGCAAGAGAAGATTTTTTCGTTAACAAAATAGAGACTGAATGCCGTGAAAGATATTATTGCAACGGCAGTAAGGACGGAGATAGTAGTAGAGATGGATTCTGTATCGAGTACTCCTGCAAAGATGGGAATCCATTTTGCAGGGGTAAAGTCAATTTGTCCATCAGACAAAATAAAAGAGGTAACCAGCATAAATATAAGATATAGCCCCAAAAAAAAGGGGGAAGAGACAAACTTATATCTGCTTTCTTTACCCATAGTTTAGTGTGTGATAAGATCCAAACCAATATCTCCTCTGTAGAATATGCCTTTATAGTTTACATTTCGCGCAAGAGAGTAGAGTTTTTCTCTGCCGCTTTGTATTCCATCTGCAAGAGCGGTAAGAGCAAGAACTCTTCCCCCGGAAGTTACCAGTTTACCCTCTTTAATTGTCGTTCCTGAATGAAAAAGCATCTCACCGTACAACTCAGAAGCTCCTGATATTTCAAATCCCTTTTCGAAACTTTGGGGATAACCTCCTGAAACCATAACCAGAGTTATCGCAAACTTATCTGAAATTTCTATTCTCTCTCTATCCAATCTACCCTCTCCCAATGCGATGAAGTGTGCAAGAAGATCGCTCTCAATTCTTGGAATAACTGCCTCACTCTCCGGATCGCCCATCCTAACGTTATACTCTATCACATAGGGATCTCCGCTGCAATTCATAAGACCTATGAAAATAAACCCTTTATACTCTATACCCTCATTCTGAAGTCCCGCAATAGTAGGTACTATGATACGACTCTCTACCTTGCGCATAAAGTCGGCATCTGCAAAAGGAACCGGTGATACCGCCCCCATTCCGCCGGTATTAAGGCCTTTATCTCCATCACAGGCTCTCTTGTAATCTTTTGCTTCCGGTAAAATAAGATAGTTCTTACCATCAGTCAACACAAATACAGAAAGTTCAATTCCGGAAAGGAACTCCTCTATTACAACCTTATCTCCCGCAGAGCCGAATCGACCGGTAAGCATCTCTTTAAGCTCTCTTTTTGCCTGCCGTGAATCGTCAATAATCAAAACCCCCTTCCCTGCTGCCAAACCATCTGCTTTAAGCACATACGGGGCTTTAAGCGAGTCAATGTATTGCTCTGCATCCTCAAAGCTATCTATATTAAAACTTTTATAACCGGCTGTGGGGATTCTGTATTTATACATAAAATCCTTTGCAAACTCTTTACTCCCCTCCAGTTTTGCACCCTCAGATCCCGGCCCTATAAAAATTATCTCCTTGAGAGACTCATCATTTTTAAAAAAGTCTCCCATTCCATTAACCAAAGGCTCCTCCGGACCTACAACAATCATATCTACAGAGTTATCCAGAACAGCACATTTTACTGCATCAAAATTCTTTATATCAATATTAAGATTTTCTGCAACTGAGGATGTACCGGGATTCCCCGGAGCACAAAAAAGTTTCTCCAGCAAGGGGCTTTTAGATATCTTCCAGGCAATAGCGTTCTCTCTTCCTCCGGAGCCGATAATAAGTACTCTCATCTTTTTTTGGGCAAAAATAACAATAATAAATTAACTTTGTAAGCTATAACAGATAACGATGAGGCATATTTCATTCATACTATTTTTTTCGCTCTTTGCGGCTCTCTCCTGTTCACGGGAGTATATACCGCAGAAGAGAATGCCGGAGATAATTGCTCAACTTTATAAAGTTGACAGGTACATAAATACAGATTACAAACTGGTTTTAAGGGCAGATACCATAAAGATATATGAATCGATATTTAATCACTACGGGTATACCTCTGAGGATTTCATAAATACACTGGACCACTACCTCTCGCGCCCATTAAAACTTAAAAGTTTCTATGCACAAGCAAAGATACTGCTGGAAAAGGAGGAGGAGGCCGTAATTGAGATAATCCGCAACAGAGAGAGGGCAGACTCCATTGCCGCTCCAATCAGAAAGATGGTTGAACTTTCAAATTCTGTTATTAAATACGACCCAAAAAACAGGGCAATCCGTTGGATAATGTTACCCGAAAAACATCCTGAATTTAGAGTATCTCTTGGTGACTCTCTTACAAGAATTTATGAAACACCCACAATGAGTCGATGGTGGCGGGAGAACTACCAAAGTGACACCACTAAATTTTCAATAATCAAAATAAATGAGAAAAATCGCCGCACAATACCTCTACCCACTGAACTCATCATTGCCGATCCCGAAGGGGGTTCTTACCTTAGATGATGACGGTACAATTGTTGAGATTGGCCGGCTGAGTGACGAGACTGAAAGTACCGAATTTTATAATGGGATTCTGGTTCCGGGGTTTGTTAACTCCCACTGTCACATAGAGCTCTCTCATCTTAAAGATATCTTTGACAGAGGTACGGGAATGTCCGGCTTTATCAAAGATGTGGTTAAGCTGCGTAACAATCTGGATGAAAACGCCCGTAGAGAGGTGATGAAAATGGAGATGCAGATACTTTATGACTCGGGTGTAACTGCAATGGCAGATATCAGCAACACTGCTGACAGTTTTGCCGTAAAAACAGAATCTCCAATTTACACACGAACATTTCTTGAGTTTTTCGGCACAGAACCCTCAAAGGTAGATGAGATATTAATTAGGGCGAACGAGCTCACTCAAAAAGCTAAAGAGTTTGGTTTAGATGCCGCTCCCACCCCTCACTCCAGCTACTCAATGAGCCCACAACTTTTACAAGCAATCTCAACAGCGGGCCTAAAATCGGGCTGGCTATCCTACCACAATCAGGAGAGTTGGGAAGAGGAGGAGCTTATACTAAAAGGGAGAGGCCCCCTTGCACAACAATACACTCAGAGAGGGCTATCAACCCCTCCTGTTACCGGAACACCCTCTCTTATATACTTTTTAAACTGTGTAGAATCTGCGCAAAAAATTGAAGATGAGAGAGTTCTTTTGGTGCATAATACATTCTCAGACAGCGAAAGTGTTGAGTATGCAACCTCACGAATAAGAAATCTCTTCTGGGCAATATGTCCCCTTTCAAATCTCTTCATTCACAACGCACTTCCACCGCTGGAGCTGCTCATAAGATATAATGCATCCATTACTATAGGGACAGATTCACTTTCAAGCAATAGTGCGCTTTCGATTGCAGATGAGATTATATGCATTCATAAATATTTTCCTTCCATACCACTTACCCAAATTCTGGAGTGGAGTTCATTCAATGGGGCCAGGTTTCTTGGCATTGAAAAGAGATTCGGCTCTTTTGAGGTGGGGAAGAGACCGGGAGTTGTATTGATTGATAATATAGATTTCCAAAAAAATCAGCTTACAACCAAAAGCAAAAGCATCAGGTTGGTTTAGAGTCCGGGATAGAGATAGAGTTCTAGAATAGTATATTAGATTAAAAGTATAAAGAAGATGTCAACAATTCTGTTTAACGAGATAGTTTTCGGACCGGTAAAAAGCAGAAGACTGGGAGTTTCACTGGGGGTCAATCTATTACCAAGATTCGGAAAATGGTGCAATTTCGACTGTATTTATTGCGAGTGCGGCTTTAACAAAGATGGAAAAGAGGATAAAAAACTGCCCTCTGTGGAGGAGGTTCGCCAGAGTCTTGCAGAAAAACTTATAAACCACGATAAAACAATTGGCAGAATAGATACCATTACATTCTCGGGAAACGGAGAACCCACGATGCACCCCAACTTCGCCGAAATAATCTCAATTGCCCTAGAACTTAGAGATAAATATGCAAAAGAGGCAAAAGTATCTGTTCTAACAAATGGCTCCCGAATTGGAATAAAAGATGTCGAAGATGCGCTTTTAAAAGTGGATAATGCCATAATCAAGATAGATTCTGCATTTGACTCAAGTGTACAAATAATTGACAGACCTCAGTTTGATTACTCAATAGATAAGATTATAACCAATCTTCTACCATTCAAAGGGAGGTTTGTGCTACAGACGATGTTTCTACGGGGGAGATTCGATGGAGAGCTGTTTGACAACACAACTGATAGGGAGGTTAAAGCCTGGTATGAGGTTGTAAAAAAAACAGAGCCCAGGGAGATAATGATGTATACCATAGACAGAGAGACACCCGCTCAGGGGCTGGAGAAGGTGACAATTGAACAGATGAACAGAATTGCCGCACCGCTCATTGATGTCGGTTTTAGTATAACAATTAGTGGATAAAATCTAAAAAAATGAGAGTTTTAATACAGAGAGTCTCCAATGCATCGGTGGTCTCAGACGGAGTTCTTACCGGAGAGATAAATGAGGGGCTGCTTATCTTCGCCGGATTTGAAGATGAGGACAACGACAGTGATTTGGAATACGCCATACGAAAAATTGTAAATCTTAGAATATTTGATGATGAAAATGGTGTTATGAATCTCTCTGTATCTGATATTTCTGGAGAAATTCTACTCATCAGCCAATTTACTCTTCACGCTCAGACAAAAAAGGGAAACAGACCCTCTTACATCAAGGCTGCCCGTCCGGAAAAGGCAATTCCACTTTATGAAAAATTCAAATCTTTATTAACCGCATCTACCTCAAAAGAGGTAAAAAGCGGAGTATTCGGTGCAGATATGAAGGTTTCATTGCTCAATAACGGCCCTGTTACAATTTGGATAGATACAAAAGAGATCAATTATTAAGTAGTGACTAAAATATTAACCTCCGATTGAATAATTAATCCTATATTTAAACAACAAAAAGAGTACTTTCAATGAAATCAACAACAGAGTTACTTAATGAGATAGATAATAATATTAAGAGTTGGGAGAGAAAAGATGTTTTTTCTGCCTGCTTTGGTTTTATAGACCTAACTTCACTAAATACAACAGATACTCAGGCGAAGATCATCTCAATGACAGAGAAGGTAAACCAATTTCGTGATGCATTTCCTGGTTATGGACAGGTTGCGGCAATGTGTATCTTCCCAAATTTCGTAAAAACAGCGAGAGCTAATCTCACGGACAAAGATGTAAAGCTGGCTGTGGTATCCGGTGTTTTTCCAAGTTCACAAAGCTTTACCGAGATAAAAATAAGGGAGTGCAAAATGGCAGCAGATGCCGGTGCCGATGAAATTGACATCGTGCTCTCTTTGAATTACTTTCTTGGAGAGGAGTTTGACAAAGCAGCAGATGAGATATCTCAGATAAAGAGAGCAATAGGCGGGGTACATCTCAAAGTAATACTTGAGACCGGAGCATTACAAGAGAGTCAAAAAATTTATGACGCATCTATGCTGGCTATGGAAGCAGGAGCAGATTTCATTAAAACCTCTACCGGAAAGTCAGAGCCGGCCGCAACACCTCAGGCAGCCATTGTTATGTGTGAGGCTATAAAGGAGTTCCACAAAACAACCGGTAAAAAAGTCGGGTTCAAACCTGCAGGAGGCATTGTAACTCCATCCGATGCTATAAAATATTACGCAATAGTTGAAACAATTCTGGGTTCTGAGTGGTTAAACAGTAACCTATTCCGTTTAGGGGCAAGCAGGTTGGCAAATAATTTGCTATCTCAAATGGAGTCCAGGGAGATAAGTTATTTTTAAAATGAAGAGATTATTAATTGTGCTAACGCTGCTCACGATGGGCTCAACGCTATTTTCTCAGGAGTACAAAAGTGCTGTAGGGTTGAGATTAGGCTCAAGCTTAGGGGTCAGCTACAAAAAATTCATTGAGCCAAAAAAAGCGATTGAGGGAATTCTTGACCTTGACTTCCTCTACAAAAATGAGATGAAAATAGAGGTTACAGGGCTCTATCTTTTTCACTTCGGGCTTAATGTAGACGGGCTGTCGGCTTTTGCAGGTCCGGGTGTTTCTGCAGGCATCTATGTTGGAGAATCAAGCGGTTTTATAATGTCTCTGGAGGGTATGGCAGGTTTAGAGTATAAATTTCACGACTCTCCGATTGCTCTCTCATTTGACTGGAATCCAAGAATTCAGATGATTAAAAATGCGGGATTAAAGGGTAATGGATTTGCTCTAACAATTAGATATGTTTTATAATTTTCAAATATAATTCAAGTAATTAATTAAATAATAGACAAGTATGATCAAAAACTACATTCAGGAGAACAGAGATAGATTCCTTTCGGAATTGTTTGAGCTTTTAAGGATTCCATCAATTAGCTCAATGGCTGCTCATAAAGATGATATGCTAAAAGCAGCTGAGAAATACGTAGAACTACTCCTAAAAGCGGGATGTGACAAAGCAGAAGTGCACCCGACAAAGGGGCACCCGGTTGTTTTTGCAGAGAAGATCATAGACAAATCAAAACCAACCATTCTGGTTTATGCACACTACGATGTTCAGCCGGCAGACCCGCTCAACCTGTGGACAACTCCGCCATTTGAGCCTGAAATTAGAGATGGCGCAATCTATGCAAGGGGTGCCAATGACGATAAAGGCCAGGGATTTATGCATATAAAAGCCTTTGAATATCTCGTAAAAACCAACCAACTTAAGTGCAATGTTAAGTTTATAATTGACGGGGAGGAGGAGATTGGTTCTCCAAGTCTTCCTGAGTGGGCTGTTGCTCATAAGGAGATGTTAAGTTGCGACGATATTCTTGTATCCGACACAACTATGATAGACGAGAAGATCCCATCTATCAATGTTGGTATGAGGGGACTTGCTTATCTGGAGGTTGAGGTTACCGGTCCAAACAAAGATCTTCACTCAGGACACTACGGAGGCGCAATTGCAAATCCAATAAATGTTCTTGCCACAATGATTTCTAAACTTATTGACGATAACGGTAGGGTAACCATTAAAGGTTTTTACGACGATGTTGTTGAACTTACAACCCAGGAGAGAGAGATGCTGGGACGCGCTCCGTTTGACGAAAATGAGTTCAAACATTTTTTGGATATCGACGGAGTTACCGGAGAGCAGGGTTATACTACAATGGAGAGAACCGGAATTCGCCCGTGTCTTGATGTGAACGGTATTTGGGGCGGTTATACCGGAGAGGGTGCAAAAACTGTTATCCCATCTAAGGCCTATGCAAAGATATCTATGAGAATCGTACCTAACCAGGATAATAAAAAGATTGCAAAACTGTTTGAAGAGCACTTTATCTCTCTTGCACCTGTAGGAGTTAAGATCAAAGTAACACCTCACCACGGCGGTCAGGGGTTCCTCTGCCCAATATCTTCCAAAGTTTATAAATCTGCCTCAAGAGCTATTGGTGAGGTGTATGGTATAGATCCTGTACCGAGTCGCGGCGGCGGAAGCATTCCTGTACTTGCAGACTTGCAGACAATACTTAAAGCAAACCCTCTTCTTATGGGCTTCGGTCTGGAAAGGGATGTTATCCATTCACCAAATGAGAGTTATCTCCTTGGTCAGTTTTTTAAAGGGATTGAGTCAATTGCCCTGTTCTATAACAACTATAATGAATAATAATTGTTAACTTTGCTCCCGATGAACAATGCAACAACATACACTCTCTTCTGTTTCTTTTTTGGACTGCAAAAGGGGCTTATATGTTATTGATAATTTGTTACAATAGTATTAAGGCCCCGTTTTTCGGGGCCTTTTTTTTTAACCTTTATTGATGAAAACTATGAATAGGAAAAAAGAGGTCAGCGTGGCAATCCAGGGTGGATTCGGGGCTTTTCACGAAATTGCGGCAAAGCAGTTCTTTGAAAACAACAGTGTTAAAATTGTTCCGTGTGACACCTTTTCGGATCTTTTTGAAGAGTTACAAAAGAAGAAGCCGGATTGTGGAATTGTGGCGGTTGAGAATTCGGTTGCAGGGTCACTGCTTCAAAATCATTCATTTATTCACGAAAGCAATCTTCCGGTGGTGGGAGAACAGTATATAAGGGTGGTTCAGAATCTTTTAGCTCTGCCGGGTGAGAGAGTCGGCGATATTCGGGAGATACACTCCCACCCTGTGGCCATAATGCAGTGTCACCTCTTTCTAAATGAACTCCGTAAAAATGGGGTAAAGATTATTGATTCTGTAGATACTGCACTGAGTGCTAAGCGTATCAGGGAAGAAAATCTCAAAGGAGTGGGAGCTCTTGCAAGCGAACTTGCGGCAAATATGTACAACTTGGAGATAATTAAGTCGGGGGTTGAGAGTAATAAGAGAAACTATACCCGGTTTATTATAATTGCAACAAATGAGACCGTGAAAGATATACTCAGACTCACCCCAGAAACTATAAACAAGGCCTCACTCTGCTTCTCGCTGCCGCATACCAAAGGAAAGCTCTCTCACGTACTCTCCGTTCTCTCCATATACGATATGAACCTCACCAAGATTCAATCACTGCCTATTGTGGGAAAAGAGTGGGAGTATCTCTTTTATACCGATTTGATTTTTGATGATTATAAAAGGTATCGCCAGGCTCTGGATGCTATTGCGCCTATAACGGAGAATCTTAAGATTATCGGAGAGTATCGGCAAGGGTACAGACCGGACAGAGATTAATCATCCATCCAGGCAATCTTTTGAACCGGATTGTGACTCTTCGATATTATATCTCCGTAAAGATTTGGTCTTCTTGCATTTGTATATCTGGAACCACCTGCGGAGATCAGTTTCTCCGGAGTAATAAGGGCGGTCTCAAAATCGTCACCCAGTTTACGGCACTCGGCAACTATATCTCCGTAAGGGTCAATAATCATTGAACATCCGTTTTTGAGCTGGTCATCATCCATCCCTATAGGGTTTGAGAAGACTACATATATTCCGTTGTCGTGAGCTCTTGAGGGGAGCCATCTCATAAGCCACTCTCTACCCTTGGGACCATCAAACTCTTGCCGTAAAGATGTCGGGTCCACCTCTCTGTTATTCCATAACTTAGGATCTACGAAGCCAGAACCGGGACGCTTGGATGGGGTACACATCGTTACGTGAGGCATAAAAATAATATCTGCACCCAGCAGCTTTGTTGCTCTAACATTCTCTAAAATGTTATTGTCGTAGCATATGAGAATTCCACATCTCCAACCTAAGAGATCGAAGACCGTAAAACTATTACCGGCCGTCAGGTGAGGGTTAATGAAGGGGTGAAGTTTGCGGTGTTTGGCAACAACACCGTCCGATGTAACACAAACATAGGCTTTGTAGATATCTCCGTTTTTATCCTTTTCAAAGAGGCCTGCCAGAATTGCGATATTGTACTCCGACGCAATCTCTGTAAGGTTTTTCATACTCTCTCCGTCGGGTATATACTCTGCTATATCCAGCAGCTCTTTTTTACTTAAATTTCTTGCAAAAGTATAGCCTGTAAGAGAGCATTCGTGGAAAGCAATCACATTGGAGCCCGCTGCGGCTGCCTCAGCAGATAGTCTCTCCATTATTGCAAGGTTATATCCTTTGTCTGCAGATCTGGATTCAAACTGCGCTGTAGAGATTCTTATATTTTCCATAACCGGTTGGTTTTAGACAAATATACAAAAAAAAAGAGGCGCTAAGCCTCTTTTGTAATCTGTAAGGAACCGGTAAATTTATCTACCATCTTTCTTGCATAAGGGAGTTTGATTGAGAGTCTCTTTTTACTCTCAGAAGGTGTATGATACATCGCATCTACCATTATGGCTTCACATATTGATCTTAGACCTCGTGCACCCAATTTGTAATCTACGGCGGTATCTACAATAAAATCCAGAACATTCTCATCGATATTTAGCTTTACACCATCCAGTTCAAACAACTTAATGTACTGACGAACAAGCGCATTCTTTGGTTCGGTGAGTATTCTTCTCAACGCTTTTTTATCAAGTGCCTCCAAGTAGGTGAGCACCGGAAGTCGACCGATAATCTCCGGAATCAGTCCGTAAGATCTAAGATCTTGAGGTGCTATATATTTTAAAAGATTATTCCTGTCTATCTTCTCTTTTTTAATCAAAGTGCCGTAACCGACTACCTGTGTATTTAGCCTTTGAGAGATTTTTCTGTCAATTCCTTCAAATGCACCTCCACATATAAAGAGGATATTCTTTGTATTCACGGCAATCATCCTCTGCTCCGGGTGTTTTCTCCCCCCCTGAGGCGGAACATTCACCACACTACCCTCCAGTAGTTTTAGCATAGCCTGCTGCACACCCTCTCCGGAAACATCTCTGGTTATAGATGGATTGTCGCTTTTGCGGGCAATCTTATCTATTTCATCGATAAAAACTATCCCTCTTTGTGCCCTATCTACATCGTAGTCAGCCTCCTGAAGTAGTCTGGTAAGAATGCTCTCTACATCCTCTCCCACATAACCTGCCTCTGTCAATACAGTTGCATCTACAATTGTAAAGGGAACATCCAACATCTTTGCTATTGACCTGGCTAAAAGTGTCTTTCCGGTACCTGTCTGGCCTACAAGCAGAATGTTGGATTTTTCAAGATCCATATCGTCATCTGCGTGATTGTTGATTCTTTTGTAGTGGTTATATACTGCAACAGCAAGGTATCTTTTTGCCTCGTCCTGTCCAATAACATATTGGTCAAGGAACTGGGTAATCTCTTTTGGTTTAAGCACCTTTGTGGCCGGTGCAGAGGTACCGTTCTTGGCCCTCTTTGCGCTTAATGCCTCCTTGGAGTAGTCAAGAGCCTGCTGGGCACACTCATTGCAGATGGCAGATATATCTCCCGTTATAAGGACATCTACCTCATCTTTGCCTCTTCCGCAAAATGAACAGAAATCGTTGTATTTAGAAGGCATCCCGCTATTTTTTATTTGGATTGGTAAGGATTTCGTCAATCATCCCATACTCTTTAGCCTCCAAAGCTCTCATCCAGTAATCTCTGTCGGCATCTTTCTCTATCTGCTCATATGGTTTACCTGTATGGTAAGAGATTATCTCATAAAGCTCTTTTTTGAGAGTCACTATCTGTTTTGCAGTTATCTCTATATCGCTTGCCTGACCCTCTGCACCACCCATAGGTTGGTGAATCATAACTCTTGAGTGAGGGAGAACAGAGCGCTTCCCCTTTGCACCTGAAGTTAGCAGTATTGCAGACATTGAGGCCGCCATTCCGGTGCAAATTGTTGCAACTTCGGATGATACCAGCTGCATTGTATCGTAGATACCA
>Ga0351857_1089_pt1 | contig 20310 bp, 25 predicted proteins | sample BONcelHFGM3001D9_FD_206801 | JGI IMG/M metagenome (GOLD analysis project Ga0351857, IMG submission 206801) | Enriched cells from coal bed in the Powder River Basin, Montana, United States - BONCAT cells FGM rep2 HSBNCT.FGM.300.1.D9 ... | reverse complement strand
CAGCGCGGTTGTCGTCAAAGTACCGCTTCAATCCTCCCAGCGCAGCCGCGCCCACCGGGTCGCCTCCGCAGTCAAGCACTGCGTATTCGTGCCGGAACGCCGCGAATACATCGGGGGGCAGCGATGGTACATCCACCGCCGTATTGGCGAACACCGGCGCGATCACACGTATTCCCTTGCTCTCCAGCAACGGCTTGTGCTCCGACGAACGGAAATAAGGGTTGACGATATCAAGGTCAACCAAAGCCACATCCGCGGACCGCTCCGCCAGCGACAGCGCGATATTGAGCGACAGCTCCGTCTTGCCGCTCCCGTAGTTGCCAAACAGCACCGTTATCTTTTTCATGCATTCTCCTCCATCATATGCCGGGCCTTTTGAATTGGCGCATCAGCGCCTCCGCGCATTTGATGCCGTCCACCGCAGCGGACACGATGCCGCCCGCGTAACCGGCTCCCTCACCCGCCGGAAACAATCCAGCTGCGCCCAGCGCCTGCAGCGCTTCGTCTCGCGTGATGCGCACTGGCGCGGAGGTCCGCGTCTCGACCCCGGTCAGCACCGCCTCCGGGATGTCGAAGCCCTTGAGCTTACGCCCGAAGTCCCTCAGGCCCGCCTCAATTCCCGCTGACACGTAATCCGGCAGGCATCCGTGTAAATCCGCGCCCGCCACATGCGGCAAGAACGAAGGACGCACATCGCCGAAAGCCGTCGTTGCCCGCTTGCTGAAATAATCACCCAGCATCTGTGCCGGTGCGCCGCCGCCTGCCAGATTGTGCGCTGCCCGCTCCCAGTGCCGCTGAAACTCTACACCGCCCAATACACCTGTTTCATAGTCCGCCGGAGACACCGCCACAACGACGGCGCTGTTGGAGTTTTCGCCGTCCCGCGAGAACCAGCTCATGCCGTTCACTGCCACGCCGTCCGGCTCGGTGGAGGAATTGATAACCTCACCGCCGGGGCACATGCAGAACGTGTACACGCCACGCTCCCCGTATCTGGACGCCAGCCGGTATTCCGCCGCGCCCAGCGCCGGATGCCCGAACGCGTCTCCGTACTGCGCCCGGTCGATGAACTCCCGCCGGTGCTCGATCCGCAAGCCAATCGCAAAAGGCTTGGGCTCCATGGCAAGCCCCGAATCCCGCAGCATTGCATACGTGTCCCGCGCGCTGTGGCCGATCGCAAGCACCGCCGCGCGCGTATCCACTGCCTGCGGCAGTCCGTTCTTTGTATATGTGATGCCAGACAGCACCTCGTCCGTTACCGCCACGCCGGCCAGGCGGCTCTCGAAGCTCACCGTGCCTCCAAGCGCTCGTATGCGCTCCAGTATGCCCATCACCGCTGTGCGGATGTTTTCCGTCCCTGTGTGCGGCTTGACGAGTATCAGTATTTCCTCAGGCGCACCGCATGCCGCCAGCGTTTTTAGCACCCGCTCGGTGCGCGGGTCCTTGATCCTTGACGTCAGTTTGCCGTCCGAAAAAGCCCCCGCACCGCCTGCACCGAAGCACACGTTGCTCTCCGTGTCCGGCACGCCGCTGTGCCGCAGCCGCTCCACGTTGCGTACGCGGGATTCCATGTCCCGTCCGCGCTCGATCAGCAGCGGCGCGTAGCCGTGTTCCGCCAGAGTCAGTGCCGCGAACAGCCCGCACGGCCCCGCACCGATCACCACCGGCTGACCCGGCGAATTTGCGCCATACTCCACCGTTGTCTCCGGAAATACATGCGAACTGCCATGCAGACGCTCCAGCCGCCGCTGCAGTCGACCGTCCTGAAGCGTCACCTGCACGACGAGCGCCAGCCGCACGTCCCGCCTGGCATCCAACGACTGCCTCACCACGCGCAACCGGACAATCTCATCCGGCTTAATTTTCAGCCGTGCAGCCGCGGCGCATTTGATATCATCGTCCCCGCTGCCCAGCGGTAGACTCAGACCACAGAGCTCAATCGCCATCCTTGGTTTCCTTCCGCTATTGTTCCGCTAAAAAGGGGCGGCATGAACCGCCCCTTCATATGCTGTGCCATTGGGGTCATTTTTAGTAGATCGTAACATCCACTGTGACCACCGCGGCAGAGAAGTTTTCCGCCGCAAATCCGTCGGGTATCTCAAACAGCACATTAAGTGTGTGCTTACCTTTGCCAAGCCCCTCCAGATCAACGTACGGCACAATATCCCCCCGTTTCAGCCGGGATAGCTGTACCATACCCGCCATCACCGTCACATCAGTTCGGTTCACAGACAGTTCCGCCTTCAAGCCGTCCGGCAAATTGCGCGTTTCGATATCAATGCTGCTGTAATCCTTGGTTTCCATGACAGGCCGTATCTCAACATAAACTTCGGCCTTGCCTTCCGTCAGCACCGTTACGCCGTTGGGCACCTGGTAGTCCAGCAACACAGCCACGCTGGTGCTGGCGCCGCTCACACTGTAAGGCGTCAGCCCAATGGAGCTAATCCCGCTAATTTCCTCTGCACTCCCCGCGATCAGCACCGCTTCCGGCACAGCGCTAATGCTGGCAATCTCATAACCCGCCGCCAGCTCATCCTGCCCCATGATCGCACTGTTAACGTCCACCGGCACCGTTTTGGTTGCCAGCACTTTTATGTCTACAATCACAGACGGCTGTCCTTCTTCAAACAGAGTGCCGTCCACTTCGTTGCCGTCGGCATCGAGCAGTAGTACCGGGACACTCATGTTATAACCTTCCATCATACCGTTTAAGTCAACGGTACACACGGCACGGGCTACTTTTTCCACATCCACACTCGCGCCGGAGATTGTTACCACACCGGGCGTTATCTCCGGAGTGCCCGCATAATAACCATACGGTACACTTCCTGACACATTCACATCCACCGGAACCGTACGCGTCTCATATTTGTCGATATACAACTTCACAGTTGAGGGGCTCACCTCCAGCCACTGGCCATGTTCCGTTGTCGCCGTCACCTTTAATGTACGCTCACCTGGGCCGTTAACGGCAGACAGGTCTATATGTGCCTTCACACTGCTTTCATTTGTCAAATATTTTAATTCACTTTGTTTTACTTCCACGCGCACATCCGCCGTATTCACTACATCCGAAAGGCTTCCGGAGATACACAGCCCTTTTGCCTGCAATTCGTCCAAATTATCATACTGCACCTTGGCATCAGGTATCCAACGAACACGCATGGGATCAATCTCCGCCAGCACATAGCTCCACAGTATTACCGCGAACAGCAAAGCCATGATCTTCAGCAAAAGGTTGCTGCGGAGCACACGCCAGACAAACTCAAGTGCCCTCTTCATGCCCGTCACGCCCCTTCCGCTTGATTTTCAAGGCCCTGTATTTGGCCGCCTGCTTGATGAGGTACATATCCTCCAGCAAATCGCGTATCGCCTTGGAATCCAGATACCGTATCAGCGTACCATCCTGCGCGACGGAGATCACACCTGTCTCCTCGGAAATCACCAGCGTCACGCTGTCCGAAACTTCGGATACGCCGAGCGCCGCCCGGTGCCGGGTACCCAGCTCCTGCCCGATCTGCTTGTTATCGCTCAAGGGCAAAAAACAGCCCGCTGCCTCAATCGTGTCTTCCCGTATGATCACAGCGCCGTCATGCAGCGGCGAATTGATAAAAAACAGGTTCTCCAGCAGTTCAGTCGATATCACCGCGCTGATACGCGTACCGCTCTCGATCACTTCCTTGAGGCCTGTCTTCCTTTCAAACACGATAAGCGCGCCCACCCGCTTTTTGGATAGGCTCAGCACCGCCTTCAGTATGCTCTCCACCGTCTCCTGCGCGTTGATTACATGCGATGGCGTCAGCTCAATACGCCCGCGTCCCAGTTTGGCCAGCGCGCGCCTAAGCTCAGGCTGGAATATGATGACGATCACCAGAGCGCCTGCCTGCAGCACATAATTGAGTATCCATGCGGTGCCAACCAGCCCTAGAAAATCCATCACCCAGGCTGCCAGCAATATGATGCCAAGGCCTTTTAACACCTGCATTGCGCGTGTTTTTGAGGTCAGCTTTAAAAGCCAGTAAATGACGACAGCCAAAAGCAGTATGTCGATGACGTCTATCCAGGTAAAGTCCGATATGCTGTTTTTTAAAGAGTTAAAAATCAGCTCCAAGCCTTAGCACCCTTCATCTGTATTTCATTTGGGTAAAAGCATATTCGTTTATGTATATAATATCACTATTGACATTATTATAAACGAAAACAAAGAAAAAACATACCGCAATATTTTAATGAATCGTAAATTATCGCAGAACAAGCACGTCGTTATGCGGTTCACATCAGCTTGAAAAGGTGTTATAATGTCTCAGACAACGCCAAAGGTTAGCCGCATCACCGGCCCGCAGGTTCTCAAGCCAGATTCCGCGGCAAACAATGAGGCCAGACAAAAGGAGTAAACGCATGAACTTCATCGACACCAAGGAGCAGTCCCTGATGGCCGATTTTTTTCCGTTCGGCTGGGATCTCAACCGTATTGACGCCTGCTGTGCCCACGCACCTGAGCGTATATTCGACAGGCTGCCCTTCTGGAACGTTCAGTTTAGCATCAAAAGTTGTCCCAGTGCCGAGGCTGTAGATATGATGACAGGTCACGAAATCGCTCATACTATTCAAAAAGCCAAACAAAACGGCCGGCAGCTGGTGCTGATGATGTCCACCAGCCCGATGAGCATGTACGCTTGGGCTGTCTACTTCCTGCAGCAGTGGAACACCGACTGTTCTCATGTCCACAGCTTCATTATGAATGAATGGAGCGACAAGGACGGCAATGCGATGGATGCGCAGAACCGCGCGTCTTTTGCCAGCATGATCGAGTCGGCATTCTTCACGCCGCTGGGCAGTCAGACGATACCGCTTAACCAGCGGTACTACGCTTCTCAGGATCACCTGCACAAATACCCTGAAAAAATATCCTCACTCAAAGCGGGCGGCGCAGTTATCGTCGCTACCTGCGGCATCGGGCGCATGATGCAGCTGGCGCTGTGGGAGCCGCAGTTTGCCGCCGAGTTCTCCAGCGAGGAGGAATGGAAATCGCAGTATTTCCGCAAGGGCGCCAAGCTGCACCCGCTCACCGTTGAGCAGTATTCGATGACGCGATTTGGCGGGCGCACCACACTGGTGCCCTGCTTCGCCAATACCATTGGTCCCGGCCTTTTTCTGATGAGCGATTATGTTATCAGCGGCGTCGGCGGCAGTCTCGCCGGTAACCTGATGTGGCAGGCCATGCCGCTGTGGACGTCGCTGCGCTATGGGCCTTCCGTGTGGATACCGTCCACCTTTCTGCCCACACTCCCCGGAAAGCTGTTCTTCCACAAGAACCTTGCAGGCCCCATGGAGCCGGTGCGCGAAACAGCTGCGCTATAAATTTTAATATCCCTAAAACGCCTCCTTACCGATCGGCAAGGAGGCGTTTTTGTTCCTGTTTACAACAGACCTCTGCCGTCGTAACATTTTCTTAAATCAAATAATAATCTCTGTTTATTGACTTTTTCCAGCTAAGCAGTTAATATATTTTGAAGTTCAAACTTTTTGAAATTCAAAGCATTCGAAGGGAGCAGGCCATGATCAGCGATGACCGGCAAACCCAGCTGAACGACTTTCTTGTCACGGTGTTCAATGAGATACTACGCATCGAAGAATACTGCTTAAAATCCGGCGAATTCAAGAATCTGTCCATCCGCGAGATGCATGTCATCGAAGCAGTATGTGCCGCGGAAGAGATGGGCATCAATAACCGTGCCGGCGATATCGCGCAGGCGCAGGGCATCAGCGCTGGCACGCTGACCACGGCGGTTACATATCTCGAAAAAAAGGGCTGCATCGAACGCCGTCCCGACCCGCGCGACAAGCGCATTGTCCGCCTGTTCGTCACCGACAAAGGGCGGCGTGCCAATGAATCACACCAGCGTTTCCATCAGCAGATGGTGGCGGATGTGCTGGCCACGCTGTCTGCTGAGGAGACAGATATACTGATCAAAGGTTTGAAAAGCCTGAAAGCGTTTTTCGACAACAATAAATAAAACGACTTGGAGGTGCCATCTTGGCCATACGTATTATCACAGACAGCACCAGCGACATCCCGCTGGAAAACTGCCCGTCGCTGGGCATCGACATCGTCCCTTTGAGCGTCATTATTGACGGCAAAAAGTACACCGACGGCGTCGATTTAAAAAAGGAGCAGTTCTACGAGCTGCTGGAAAAGAGCACCACGCTGCCCACCACGTCACAGGTCAACCCAGACGGCTTTCTTGATCTGTTCAAGCAATACACTGACGCGGGCGACGACGTGCTCGTGATACTGATATCCTCAAAGCTCAGCGGCACCTATCAGTCCGCCATCATCGCGAAGGACATGACCGGCTCGGACCGCATCCGCGTGGTGGACTCAAAGAGCGCCACGTTCGGGCTGGCGCTGCTGGTCTATGAAGCCATCCGACTGCGCGACAACGGCTCATCCGCCGAGGATATTCAGCACCATCTGCTGGCACTGCGCGACAGCGTCCAGTTCCTCGCGGGTGTCGATACACTCAAATACCTCAAGATGGGCGGCCGACTTTCCTCCTCCGCCGCGATCATCGGCGGCATGCTGCAGATCAAGCCTCTGGTATCCGTCACCGGCGGCGAGGTCAAATCCGTCGGCAAGGTGCGCGGCCAGAAAGCGGTGCTCGCACATCTGGCGGACACGCTGAAAACCCACCCGCCGGACACGCGCTATCCCATCGTGTTCGGGCATACGTTGGCGCCGCAGCTGCTTAATGAGCTGTACGAGCTGATACAGGGCGTGGAGCTCGGCACCCGGTATGTCTGCGAGATCGGCTGCGTCATCGCCACGCACAGCGGCCCCGGTTGCATCGGCTACGCCTACATTCCCAAATAACATCGCATACACTGCCGCTTGAGAGATGCTTTGTTTTGCGGTATAATGCCGTATATGGCAACAAGCTTCTCACAGCTGCAAAACGAAGTGGCAGGCTGTACAAAGTGCAGCCTGTGTCAAACGCGAACCCACACCGTGTTCGGCGAGGGTAATTTTCGTGCGCGCATCATGTTCATCGGTGAGGGGCCGGGGCGAGATGAAGACCTCCTTGGCCGTCCGTTTGTGGGTGCGGCTGGGCGGCTGCTGGACAAGATGTTGGAGTCCATTGGTTTTAATCGCAACACCGTCTTCATCGCTAACGTCTTAAAATGCCGTCCGCCGGGCAACCGCGATCCGGAACCGGACGAAGCCACCGCATGCATCGACTGGCTGCGCGCGCAAGTGGCTTTCATAAAGCCCGAAATCATCGTGTGTCTCGGACGCATTTCCGCCAAATACATACTCAACACCGACATCCGCATCATGCGGGACCGCGGCGTATGGCACGAGGTCAAGGGCTTTCATATCATGCCAACCTACCATCCTGCGGCACTGCTGCGCAACGAAGAGTTGAAAAGGGACGCTTACCGCGACCTGCTCGCCATACGCGCCAAATACGACGCACTTTGCAAAGGAGACGACATATGAGCCTCGCTGCCATATACGAAGATATGCTGACCGCCGTCGCAGCTTTCGGCAAAACCCAAACCGACATGGTATACGGCGAGGGTCCGTCCGGAGCGCCACTTATGCTGATCGGTGAAGCGCCCGGTGCGGAGGAAACACGCCTCTCTCGCCCGTTCGTGGGCCGAGCGGGCAAAAATCTGGACGAGTTTCTGACCGCCGTCAGTCTGGAGCGAAGCGATATATATATCACCAACGTCGTTAAATTCCGGCCTTTCAAAATCAGCGCCAAAGGAACGCTGTCCAACCGCCCGCCGGAGAAGGACGAGATCTCCTGTATGAAACCGCTGCTGTTCCGCGAAATCGAAGTTGTCTGTCCGCGCATCGTCGTCACGCTGGGCAATGTACCACTCAAATGCCTTGCGGATATCAGCGCCACTATCGGAGTGCACCACGCTGCGCCCATGACGGCCAGAGCGCTGTCGCACAAATTCATGCTGTTCCCGCTCTATCATCCCGCCAGCATTATATACAATCCATCGCTGCGTACTGTCTACGATCAGGACCTCGTCAAGCTACGCCGGTTGCTGGACACGCTGCAGATCATGTAATATTATTTTTTTGTTTTTTAATATTCGTCATATAAGTGTAACACTTTCTCCATGCTCCTTTTCTCTTCATTTTGCTCTTTATTAACTGCCTTTTTGTCATTTGCACACACCAGACGCATCTGCTATTTTTATATTAACGGCGGGGTATAACCGCCCCAGCGAAAGCAACAATAATCAGCTAATCACAAGAAAAAACCTCCGCAAAAAAAGGGCAGCTCCAGTGCCCTTTTTTTGTCATATTCCCGCCCGATTGGGTATTAAAAGTATTTGATAAAATTCTTCTGCTCTTTTCGCAGGCTGTATCCGCAGCAGTAATAAAACCGGTGCGCTCCCAATCTGTCAAATCCGGACACCAGCCGCACACCCGCGCAGCTCTCCTCCTTTGCCCACGACTCCAACTCCGACAGCAGCTGCCGTCCCACGCCCCGTCCGCGGTGCTTTTCATCCACTGCCAGTGCCATGATGTTTTTCAGCGGCGCACAATATAGGCACTCGTAGTCGCTGCCGTGGATATAACCCGCAATCTCACCGCCGCAGCAAGCCACCCACACCCTGTTGGTGCCCCGGGACAGCATTCGTTCCAGCCGCTGCTGTGTATCCTCCAAAGAATACTCATACCCCAGCGCACTCCGGTTTATCTCGGATATCCGCAACGCATCCCGCATCTCAGCCCGCCGTATCACAATACCGTTGTCCATCATACTCCGCCTCCGGTCAAACACATAACTTGCCGCGTATCCGCTTTCCGTAGGGTGCGGACTCCTGTACGCGCCGTTCACCCGCCTGCCAGCACACATCATCATTTCTTACACCAACATTAAGCATCTTGTTTGTTACTTTTTAAAAAGTAACAGGGGTGCGGGGGGCAGCGCCCCTGCGACCTGCCTTAAGCCCTTGCCCTTAAAACCCTTAAGCCCTTGCCCTAAAAGCTAAGCCATGTAAATCTTAAAGTGTACAAAAAACCCCGCGCACCGGCGGGGCATACGTTCGTGCTATTCCTGATCGGCCAGCGCTTCTGTCTTGTCCGCCAGCTCCAGCGCTTCCAGCATCTCGTCCATATCACCGCCCAGAAACTGCTCCAGCTTGTACAGCGTCAGCGATATTCGATGATCCGTCACACGCCCCTGCGGAAAATTGTATGTGCGGATGCGCTCGCTACGGTCACCCGAGCCCACCTGACTCCTGCGGTTCTGCGACATCTCCTTGTCCTGCGCCTGCTTGACCATGTCATACAGCCGCGCTTTCAAAACCTTCATCGCCTTTTCTTTATTTTTCAGCTGAGACTTCTCATCCTGGCACGTCACCACCAAACCGCTCGGCTCGTGGGTGATGCGCACCGCAGAGTCCGTCGTGTTCACGCTTTGCCCACCGTTGCCGGAGGACCGGTACACGTCGATGCGCAGGTCGTTCGGGCTGATGTCGATCTCCACGTCCTCCGCTTCAGGCAGCACCGCCACCGTCGCCGCAGACGTGTGGATGCGACCGGAAGTCTCCGTCTCGGGCACGCGCTGCACGCGGTGCACGCCGCTCTCATACTTCAGCCGCGAATATGCACCCTTGCCGGATATCAGCAGCGTCAACTCCTTCACGCCGCCCAGCTCGGTGATGTTGGAGCCCAGCCGCTCCACCGTGAAGCCGTGAAGCTCCGCGTAACGCGTGTACATGCGCCACAGGTCCGCGCCGAACAACGCCGCCTCGTCGCCGCCCGTGCCCGCGCGTATCTCCAGCACCACGTTTTTGTCGTCGTTGGGGTCCTTCGGAAGCAGCAGGAACCGCATCTCTTCCGTCAGCCGCTTTTCGGCCTGCTGACGTTCAAGCAGTTCCTCCTTCGCCATCGCCGCAATCTCCGCGTCATCATCCGCCGCCATCACGGCCAGCTCAGCGATCTGCGCATGGTTCTCCGTGTACTCAGCAAACTTTGCCACCACGTCGGTCAGCGACGAATGCTCCTTCACCAGCCGGGTGTAGAGCTCCTGATTCTGTATCACTTCGTTCTGAGACAGCTGTGCCTCCAGCTGCTCATATCGCATTTTCTGCACTTCCAGTTTGTCAAACATACCTGCATCCTATATTTTTCGGGCGGTCACAATGCGGTTCCGCCCTGAATAATCCTGTTTTACTCCGATATCCGCAAAGCCGCCTCCGGTGAGCAATTCCGCCACCGCCGCTCCTTGCGTCATGCCGATCTCCAGTACCAGCGCACCGCCGGGATTTATGTGCCGTCCCGCCTCATACGCAATCACACGGTAACAATCCAGCCCGTCGCCCGCCGTCAGCGCCAGCTTTGGCTCATAGTCTTTCACGCCCGCGTCCAGCGCGAGATACTCTTCCTCACTGACATATGGCGGGTTGCTGATGATGATATCATATGCCCCCGTCACGCCGCCCAGCATGTCGCTCAAAAAGAAGCGCACCTGTGCGCCATTCGCCGCGGCATTGCATGCGGCCAGCTTCAAAGCCGCTTCGCTGATGTCACACGCGTCCACAGCCGCCTTGGTCTCCGTCGCCAGCGATATCGCGATACAGCCGCTCCCCGTGCCAATGTCCAGCGCGCTCCTGTAGTTGTTCGCGTTGATCAGATTAATCGCCGCTTCGGCAACCAGCTCTGTTTCCTGCCGCGGTATCAACACGTTTGGCGTCACGTCCAGCGCGAGATAACGGAAGTATGCCTTGCCCGTCGCGTATTCCACCGGCAAGCCTTGTGCGCACCTGTCCGCGATGCTCCCGATTTGTGCCCGCCGCTCAGCGTCCACGGGCAGCCCGCTAAATACATTGCTTAACTCAATGCCCAGCACGTGCGATACGATCACGCGCGCTTTCGCCTCCGGTTCCGGTATGCGCGCAGCCATCAGTTGCTGCTGCACCACACTGAAGGCTTCCCTTGCCGTGTCCATCTAAGGCGCCTCGCTGTCCTCCGCAGATTCCACATCGGCCTGCTCTGGCTCCATTGCAATCTCTGCCGATTCTGTCTGCTCTGCCGTTTCCGTATTCGACTGCTTGGCAGCCGCCGCTTCCGCCGGTTCCGTTTCTGTGATCTCCGTGGTTTTTGCCGCCTTCTTTGCCACGGGCCGCTCGAAGCTCTTCGCCAGCGCGTCCAGCTCCTCGGCGCTCATCTCATCCATCGCCGCACGGAAGGCTACGATCGCCACTTCCACCATGCTGTCGTCCGGCTGCGAGGTGGTCAACTTCTGCAGCATAAGCCCCGGCCAGCGGATAATGCGGAAGAACAGCATGTCGCTCATCGCTGCAAACTTTAAAAATTCGTACGCGACACCCGCTACCAGCGGCAGCATCAGCAGCCGCAGACCGATGCGTGCGTACCACGCGCCGCCCCAGCCCAGTAACGAGAACAGCAGTATCGATATCACCATCACCAGCAGCAGATAGCTTGTTCCACAGCGCGGGTGCAGCGTTTTGTACTTCTGTATATTCTCAACTGTCAGATCTTCCTCGTGCTCGTAACAGTTGATCGTCTTGTGCTCTGCGCCGTGATACTGGAACACGCGCCGAATGTCCTTCACCAGTGTCACAGCCAGCACATAGCCGACGAATATCAGCATGCGGATACCACCGTCGATCAGGTTCATCAGGAACTGCTGTGAACCGGCCAGCACCGCGCCCTTGCCGTATATCCACCCTTGAATCAGATTGGTCAGTACGTTGGGCAGTATAAAGAATATACCCACCGCAAGACCAATGGACAGTATCACCGCAAACACCATCGCGACATCCATTGCGTCCTTGCCGGACTTGTTCGCAATAAACTGCTCAAACTTGGACGGTTTATAGTCCTCTGCCGTGTCGTCATACATCTTGGCCGACTTGGTGATTGTGTTCACGCCAAAGCCCAGCATATCCACAAACGACACGATACCCCTTATCACAGGCAGCGCAAAGAATTTGTTCTTCTTGGTGATGGACGTCACCTTCTGCTTGTCGTAGACGATCTCGCCCGTTGCCTTGCGCACAGCCAGTCCACACATCTCGGGAGCGCGCATCATCACTCCCTCTAAAACCCCCTGGCCGCCTATATTGCATTTCTTCATCATTTGTCCTCATTTACAAAAATCAGTGCAAATAGTATATAACATATCGGATGAAAAGTAAAACAGACTGCATCTTAAGCAGTCTGCCTCCCTGTGAAGTATCGCGTTATTTCAGGCCGTAGCGCTTGTTAAAGCGATCCACACGCCCGCCCGTATCAACCAGCTTCTGCTTGCCCGTAAAGAACGGGTGGCATTTTGAGCAGATTTCAACCTTTATGTCTTTGCGTACCGAACCGGTAGTAAACGTTTCCCCGCAGGCGCACGTGACCGTACACGCGTGATACTCGGGATGTATGCCTTTCCTCATCTGCACTCACCTCTTTTTCCCTGGCCTGCAAGCCGCGCCCCAGCCTTTGTGCCCGGGGCATTGAAACATGCCAGCCTTATAAAGTCGCAAATTCGATTATAACACAAGTCATAAAAAAATCAACCGCGAATTTGCCCCATTTTAAAATAACCATATTCATTCATTTAAACTGCCGGTCATCCATATACATTAATAACGATGTTTATTCAAGGAGACAGACATGGAAAGCATACAGCGTCAGATCATGCTGATGCGGCCGGGCGACGGCCCATATGCCCATCCGCAAAGCCGCGCCACACTCAAGCTGCAGGCGGGGCAGCCGGGCCTTGCCGTTTCGCTGTCAGTCAACAGCCTGCCGGCGGGCCGCTATGCGCTGTATCTGTTTCTGCAAGACGGTGCGGCCATCTATGCCGGCGACATCAGCAATAACGGCGTCCGCCAGACGCTGCCGGGTATCCGGCTCAAAAGCGTCTGGGGCGCAGCCGTCATCCACGACGCATCCCATGCATTTTGTCTGAAGTCGACCGGGGTCGACTGGACAGACGTTTCCGCGCGCTTCAAGCTCATCCACGCGCCGCGCCCCGTCCCCCCCACGGCCCAGCCGCATAAACAGAGCAATCCACAGTTTACTGAGACCACGCCTACCCCGATACCTGAGAAAGTGGATACCGCTGAACCCGAGACAGAACCTATCAAGCCAATTGAAATTCCAGAGGATGCCAATAAACCCGCCTTTGAACCGCTGTACATGTCTCCCGAATATCCACCCGGCACCGGGCCCGATACGGAGCCTATTCAATCGCTGGACGATCTGGATGAGGGCGAAGAATCCAGCCCCTGCGAATCCTGCCCCAATTCCACACGACGGGAGCGTATCAGCCCATTCCCGTCAGTGTTTCCTCAGAGTGAGTGGTACAAGATTTCCTATCCCGGCCCTACCGGCTGGTGGCATTACATCACCGGGCACATATACAGCGGTTCGAACGTCGTGGCCAAAGCGGTGGGCGTGCCGGGCGAATACGGTATGGCTCCGCCCGTCTGGCTGGACGGCTTCGGCACATATCTGCGCTGTATCACGCAGGACGCACACGGTTACTGGCTTATGTTTCAGGATGCAGAGACAGGAGAGATTCTGGACATGGGGCTATCTCCACGTGATGCGTAAGCACCTCGGAATATGAAAAGCAATACCGACGCCGGTAACCGTGTTCTCTGACCATTACGGTGAATACCTCAGGATAGAGGCCGTCAATGATGCCGTCCTGCGTGGTACCGCCGCGCCGCCCGCATCGCATCCGCAAAGTGATGTGTTCGCCCTTCTGTCCTCTCATCTGCTGCCTGATATCGTCCAGATTATCGTTCATCCTGCACACCGCCCTTTTAAGAATATATGTTGCTATGTTTCCCAAATCGGGGAAACATTATCCTTAATTGGAATAATCAGGCGTCTTTTTCTGTATAATCATTACACGTCCTGAATAATCCAACCGTTAGCAAAAGTTGTTATCATACATGTGTTCGATAACTGGACTGCGATTATTGTATATTCTTATCACTCATAATGAATATTTCTATCCCAGTTATCCACAGTTTTGTCCACAGGGTGTGTAAAACGAAGCAATTGGGACTAATTTAAAGATTCAAAAATTCCTGCCCATATTTCAAAATGTATAAAACTTTTCTTCAGGTTGGCCGTGCATCAAACCCCGCCTCATAAATATTCACGCGCATATGCGGCTGAGCATTTTTTACTCCACCATCCTTTCATCGAAATAGTTGTTTGCCGCTTTTGCCGAGTTTTGTGCTATAATAAACAAACCGCCAAAAACATAATGAATGAACACAAGGAGTCTTGACATGCACAGATGGGATATCGTGGTGATGCGGGACGGACCGGAATATGACCGCATCATGACCTGACCCGGCGGTGTTTACGGAGCATCTGGACTTTCCCCGCATCCGGGCGCTGAGAGATGCGATACTGCGCATGGTCCGAAGATCGCGTTCATCAAGTGCGGTGCAGACGGCGTCTACATCAGGAGACCGGCGAAAAACGAAACCGACCTTGTGAAAGGCGGGCTGCCCCGGGACAAAAAGCAGGAGATCTATACAGCATGAGCATCAAGGATAAGCTGCAAAGCACATTGTACAAAATACGCAATCCGGAGCGGGATGAGAATGAAGCGGCCTTCTATAAGAACCTCGGCTTCAAACGGCTGCTTTTCTTTCTGCCTTTCATTATCGCCGCGGCCGTTTTGCTGCTGCTTTCGCTCAAATAGCGGCTGTCCAAGACAAATTGGGCATTTGCTTCTTATGCAGAATATGTTATTATTAATGCACTAAACTGAAAACCAAAAGGCGGTAACAAACATGGATTTCAGCGAATCAGTCGAAATGTATCTGGAAGCGATACTGGAGCTCGAGGCTAAGAATAATGTGGTGCGCAGCGTGGATGTCGCACGCTTTTTAGGCGTTTCCAAACCCAGCGTTAACCGCGCCATGACCAATCTGAAAAACGAGGGCTATATCCATCAGGAGCCGTACGGAGACATCACGTTCACCGACGCGGGTCGCAGCAAAGCGGCGCGCATACATGAGTTTCATCACATCATTACAGACTTTTTAGTGGATTCACTGGGCATCAGCCCGGATCTGGCCGAGTCGAACGCCTGCCGCATGGAGCACGTCATCTCACCCGAAGTCGTTCAGGCCATGAAGGCGTATAATAAAAAACGGCAGCAATGAACTGCCGTTTTTTTATCAGGCGTTATTCAAACATCTCCATGCTCTGCTGACAATCGTTGCAGTAACCGCTGTTCATATCATAGCAGTCCTTGCACATGTACGCATTGCACGCCTTACAGTGGCCCATCGCGCGGGACTCCATCTCATTGGTACAGCACGAACAGTTTATCTTCGACATCCTTTTAACCGCCTTTTTCAAGTTTTCTGACGCTAGTTTACGCGTTTGCCGCGCCTTTCATACATTCGTCATAACCAGAAAAAGGGACATTTGGTCATACGCCATGACCTACCGGGCGACCGGCTCTCCCGCAAAATCCGTATCACCAAACCACGCCGGCAGTTCCTGTGCGCCGCCATTCATCGCCGCGAACGCCACGGGGATCATCTGCTGTGCTTGCCGCACGCCCCCATCCACCATCGCCTTCATATCGGCATATTCCGCTATGCTAAACAGCGACTCGTCCCGCTTTATCGGATAAAGCAAGCTGGTGGTATCAAAGCGTGCAATCCGGCCGATCAACGCCAGATAACGCCGCCGCAATGGCCCCAGGCTCCCCAGCGTCTGCTTGGCGAAGGCGAACTGCTTCTGCGCCTTCCTTACCATCTTTGGCGTGATATACAGGCCGTACAGCTCGTTTGCGGCCCTGCTGTACCATTCGCAGATGCCGGGGCCAATCTCGCCGTACATCACCTCGGGGTATATCGCGTATTTCTCCGGCTCCATGCCCCAGCGCTCGATCGCCGTATAGCTGTCCCACATGTATTCGATCGCCTGATGGCGCGCGTCATCCTCACCCGTCCTGCCGTACACGAACGGATGTGCATTCTTATCCACGGCATAGTGCGTCAGAAACCCTGCGGCATACGATACCAGCTCGTCCCGGTCCACTCCCTTATATCCGTGCGCAAAACAGACCAGGTGCTGTAAAAGCGCACGCGTATCGGCATTATGCATCGCCACGCCCAGCGCGAACATCGTCTTGTCCCGGCGCCACGGTTGATAGTTGTGAAAAAAGAGCATGTCCGGCCCCTGACACCCCAGTAAAAAAGCCGCGTTATGCGGCACACTGACGGCTTCAAGTACCCGGTCCCCTGCCTGTTTATGTGTTAAATATGCCGGCATTATTACCCCCCGCCAAATAAATCACAGCCCGGCTCGTGTGCTTCAATCGCGCCCACACTCCCAAGGAACGATTCGCATATCGTCTCGCCGGTAAATTTGAATCCCCGTTTTTTCAGATCGCGGTGCAGCGCTGCGCCGTCTTCGAAACCGTAAGCATACGCCGCAAAGCTGCCTTCATGAGCGAACTGCCCGAGCATCAACCCCGCGTTGTGGATTACCGCATCGATCTTACGCCGGTTGCGGATGATGCGGCTGTCCGCCATCAGCGCGTCCGCGTCCTCACGCGTCATACGCGCCACGCGTGCCGTGTCGAACCCATGGAACACATCGCGGAATGCCTCGCGCTTATACAGCACCGTGCGCCACGAAAGCCCCGCCTGAAACATCTCAAGACACAGCTTCTCAAACAGCGCCGCATCGCTTTGCTTTCGCCGCCCGAACTCGTTGTCATGATAGTCGCGCATCAGTTCATCGTTGCCCTGCGCCCAACTGCATCTTTTCATACGCGTATTCTACCACACATGTACACAGAAATGTGTTAATTTTTGCAGGCGCTTGTGTTATGATGAAGAAAAATATTCGGAGGCATCCCGTGCAACGCTACCTGAGTCAGAAAGCCCGCGGCATCACCCCCTATACGGCGGGAGCACAGCCGCAGGGAACAGATATCATCAAGCTTAACACCAACGAGAACCCGTACCCGCCCTCGCCCGCCGCGCTGGACGCGCTGGCCCGTTTCGACGGTTTGCGTCTGCGGCTGTACCCGCGGCCGGACGGCGGTCCGCTGCGCGCCGCAGCAGCTCAGGTTTTCGGTCTGCCTGAGTCACACGTGTTCTGCGGCAATGGCTCCGACGAGGTGCTCGGCTTCGCGTTCGACGCTTTCTTTGACGGGGACATACTGTTTCCCGACATCACATACAGCTTCTATCCTGTATGGGCAGCCTACTACGGCATCAGCTATGCCACCGTGCCGCTGAACAACGATTTCACGGTTCCGGTCAAACAAATGGTGAGCAGCGGCGGCCTCGTGCTGGCCAATCCCAACGCGCCCACCGGCATCGCGCTGCCGCTGTCCGATGTGGAGCGCATACTGCAAAACAACTCTGAGCGCGTGGTAATCGTGGACGAAGCGTACGCCGCCTTCGGTACCGAAAGCGCCGCCTCTCTGATTGGTCGATATTCCAACCTGCTCGTCGTGATGACGCTGTCCAAGTCGCACGCACTGGCCGGTCTGCGTGTCGGCATTGCGCTGGGGCAGCCGCACCTCATCGACGCCCTCACGTGCATCAAGGACAGTTTCAACTCCTATCCGGTGGACATGCTCGCGCAGCACGTAGGCGCGGCGGCACTGTTGGACGCGGCATACTACGATTCCATTTCCCGGAAAATCATCGCCACGCGCGAACGCACCGCCCGCGGTCTTGAGGCTCTCGGCTTTGATGTCCTGCCGTCCAGCTCCAACTTCCTGTTCGTGTCCAAACCTGGCACCAGCGCTGCGCAGCTCAAAAGCCATCTGGAACAAAACCGCATTTACGTTCGGCACTTCAACCTGCCGCGTATCTTCGAATACCTGCGCATCAGTATCGGCACCGACGAACAGATGGATGCGCTGCTCCGCTGCATCGGCGAATACACACCCTGATGTTGTTTGGTTGTTAAAACACTTACGAGATTCATGGTCATGTTGAGCGCACGGTTTCTGCTTAAAATTCCAATTATAGACAACAATACCAAAAAGGAGCGGTTTATCACCGCTCCCTTTGTTATGTCCTTTTTAGTCCTGCGAATAAGGCAGCATCGCCATCATACGAGCACGCTTGATCGCCATCGCGAGGTGGCGCTGATGCTTCGCGCATACGCCCGACGTCCGCCGCGGCTGTATTTTGCCGCGCTCCGTCAGGAAACGCTTCAGCTTCATCGTGTCTTTGTAATCAATGCTCTTCGATTTATCCGCACAAAAAGCGCAAATCTTACGGCGCGGTTTGCCGCGGCGCATTTTTCTTTGCTGCCTATCGTCGTTGTTCATCATAAGCCTTCCTCCATTCTAAAGTCAAAACGGCATCTGTTCATCGTCCAGAGGCTCAAAATCATCCGGCTCGTCCCCAAAGAGACCGGCATCGTCCGGCGGCGGCGGCACATCATGCGTGCGCTGCCCGCCCGGTCCGCCCGAGCCGCCCTCGCCCTTGGGCGACAGAAATTCCACATCGTCGGCAACCACCTCGGTGACATAGCGTCTCTCACCGTTTTGTGCGTCATAGTTTCTCACCTGGATTCGCCCAGATACACCCACCTTGCGGCCTTTCGCCAAAAACTTGCCGCAGTTCTCCGCCAGTGCCCGCCATGTCACGATGGGGATATAGTCAACTTCCTTCTTCTCTCCGAAGCCTCTGTTGACCGCCACCGTGAAGCTGCACACGGATACACCCTGCGGCGTTGTTCTTAATTCCGGGTCCTTTGTCAAATTCCCAATGATAATGGCCTTGTTCATGATTCACAACCTGCCTTTACAGTCTGATCACGTTAAATCTCAGTATACTATCGCTGATCTTGTAATTACGCTCAAGCTCTAAAGGAAACTCTGACGGCGCTTCAAACGTCATCAGTACGTAGTAACCTTCTTTGATGTAGTTGATCTCATAGGCCAGTTTCCTCTGGCCCCATTCGTCAACCTTCTCAAGCTTGCCGCCGTTTTCAGTCACGAGATTCGAGAACTTTACCACAAGTGCTTTTCTCGCTTCTTCTTCAATGTCCGGCTTCAAGATGTACATGCTTTCGTATTGATTCATACTTTACTTTATCCTCCCTTATGGACTCTCCGCCACAAAAGCAGCGGATGTGGCCCTGCATCAAAACGTGCAGAGCAAGAAAGACGCTACATCGCTAGATTATACCACCGACATGTATTCGTTGACAACAGCAAATTTCTTAATGTTTCGCATACAGAATTTCTTAATGTTTCGCCAGATATGTTTAACCCTTTTCGGTGCCTTGCGTTTGTTTGATATATTTTTTTAACGCTTAGACCAAAAATCGCAAAAAATCACTAAGCCGACTGGTATCGCGCATGATATACTTGCTACGTAACCATTTCTTGAGGTGTATCCATGAGATATAAAATTATCGCCTGCAAAGCTCTTTTTCGGGAGCTCAGCCTTCTCGCCTCCCGTACACAGACGACACTTGACATCACATACATGCGTCAGGGCCTGCACGACACGCCGGATTTGCTGCGCCGCGCACTGCAGGACGAGATCAACAAAATCGACGCTGACGCCGACCTTCACACCAACGAGCAAAAGCAGAGCCGTAAGATCGACGCCATACTCTTGGGCTACGGCCTGTGCTCTAACGGCGTGGCGGGGCTGTCGTCCAAGAAGCACAGCCTCGTCGTCCCGCGCACCGACGACTGCATCGGCCTGTTCCTCGGGTCCTATTCAAAGTACCGCGAATATTTTGATCAGCACCCGGGCACCTACTGGTACAACGCGTCGTGGATCGAGAACGCGTACACACCCTCCGAAATGAACCGCCAGCTCAAACTCGCGGAATACACCGAGCTGTACGGCGAGGACAACGCCGAATATCTGGTGGACACGGAGACCACCACGAAGAATTATAGCAACGCCGCCTACGTCCATTGGGACGAGCTGCCCTTTCCCGTCTGTGAGCAGTATACCAGGGACGCCGCCGCCTACTTTGGCTGGAACTTTGACAAAGTGCAGGGCGACAGCGGCTGGCTGCGCGATTTTGTGGAAGGCCGTCACGATAGCCGCTTCGCCGTCGCGCGTCCGGGCGAAGTGCTGGCTGCAGACTATTCGGGTGATATCATCACGTCACATCCCATGGAGGAAAAGAAATGAACGAACATCAGGTTTGCACCGGCGCATGCCTTATCGGCAAATGTCCCTTCCCGTCCTGCATCAAGTACAAGCAGGGCGGCGCACACCGTCCGCTCAAGGCCGACATGTCGATACTGACTGACGGGCTGCTTCCAAAAATAC